>Ga0209542_10000125_pt1 | contig 192275 bp, 194 predicted proteins | sample RifCSPhighO2_01_FD_184028 | JGI IMG/M metagenome (GOLD analysis project Ga0209542, IMG submission 184028) | Soil microbial communities from Rifle, Colorado - Rifle CSP2_plank highO2_0.1 (SPAdes) (version 2) | ecosystem: Environmental > Terrestrial > Deep subsurface > Rock core/Sediment ... | reverse complement strand
GCCTGAAACTACGGCAGCTTCAATAAAGAAATACCTGCCGAATCTTGATTATGTTTTGATCTTGACGGTCCATCCAGGCTTTTACGGCGCCAAGTACTTGAGGTATCCATTGAAGAAAATTCCTGCAATCAAAAAAGTGAATCCGGCGATAAAAATCATTGTGGACGGCGGCATGAATCCGGAAACTGTGAAAGATGCTGTTGGTGCTGGGGCGGATTATGTTGTGTCTGGAAGTTTTATCACTAAAGCTGAGAAGCCCAAGGAAAGGATGAGGGAGATGGAGAAGGGGTTTGGTGGGTGATTGGGTATAATGGGTGTTCTATTCTCCGAGCTTTGCGAGGATTGATTTTTAGTGCAATGATGCTCGAAGAGCAAAAGATCAAAGTAATTTCAGGGGCGTATTCAATCAAGCGAACATAGTGAGCTATCAAGAATAAGTATCAAGGGGCAATTTTCGTTCGTCGTAGGGGGGAATTCCGTCGTGTTTTTGCTTCTTTTTACAAAAAGAAGATTTTTAGAGGAGAATTTAAAGTTTATTTATTCCCTTTCGCTCTGTTGTGAGTTTTACAAAGCATTTGACAATTTTTAATATCAGTCTTTCCGCCTTTACTCCATGCACTTACATGGTCAGCATCCATTTCATTAATTGTCCAAGTTTTCTTTTTATTAGCACTGTGTCCAATAGCGCAAAGTGGACAATTTGATTTTTCCTCTTTTTTTGCTTTATCTGTTTGAATCGTATAAACTGCTTTTTTTGTTGCTTCATCAAAAACTCGAACATCAAGAAGTTTTGTGTCTTTTTCTCCACCAAGAATAAACTCAAAAACACCCTTTCTATTCTTAACATAGGGATCAGCATATAATCTATGTACTGCCTCCGATATTTTTTGAGGATTATATTTTTTGTTGTGATATTCTTCGTAAAGTCTTCCCCATTCTAATCCTTTCATTTCACTTTCGACATCAACAAATGTTTTAGAAATCCAATCAATTACACTATTAAAGTATTTTTTTAATTCATTAATATTCGTATCTTTTCTATGTTTGCTCATATAATCTCCTATTTTTCCACGACTTACCCATTCAAGTGCTCTTGCCAAAAAATCCTGCCTATTCACACTGCCATTAATATAAGCCCCCCATTTCTGAATATTGGAATTTTGAGAATTGCTAAATTCTGCTTTTGCAAGAGTTACAAATGACCCTGAATAAATTGCATTAAAAAGTTCCTGTTCATTTAATGGCACACCAGCAATATTGACTGTTTGAAACCACTCTCTTATTTCGCTTTCTGTTCCTTCACATTCATAAACCAATAATTTAGTTTGCATTATTTTCTCTTGTTTATTTTTTGCAATACCCCCAAAATATTGTTCCATATCGTTTTCATCTTTAACTGCAAATTTATCTGTTACATATCTTCCAACACTTGTAATCCTTTGTTGTCCATCTAAAACCTCAAATTTATCTTTTCCAACTTTATTGAAGTAAATAATCCCTAGGGGGTATCCTTTCAAGACGGATTTGATAACAGCTACATCTTTTTTCCCATCTGCATAGATATAATTTCTCTGATATTCTGGTTGAATTGTTAAATTTCCATTTAAGCCAAAAAGCCCCTTACCTTCCAATTCATTATAAACAAATCCTTCGCAAATTTCTTTTACGGAATATTCTTTTAATGCTGTTTTCATTATTTTCTACCTTTTATTTTTTTATGTTTAATTAAAATTCTCGCATAAACCTTTTTTTTGTTGATATAAGGATAACCAAAGTTAAACTTATCTTTTTGAGTAGAAACCATCTCTCCAACAATCTCAAACTGCTCAGGACTATATTTATCTAAAAAACTAATTGGAACTCCCATCACACCTTTATAATCAGATGGAATAGCATCAGTAAAAGAGACTTCTATAGCATCGTAGTTATCATATTTGTCATAAGATTTTTTATCTTTCATCTTTTTATTATATTTCAAATTATCTGACATAGTCATTAAAGGTATGGGTTTATGACGACGACCATGGTCTATGTTTGTAAACCAACAAGAATTTCCTAGTCTTGTATAATTTCCCACATATCCCAGTCGCGCAGCTTTTTGTCTATCTTCTTCTGCAACTTCCGCTCCTTCTGGAACACCAAAAACCATATCACTTCCATTACCAGTTGCTCCTAACCACATCTTATTCTCTTTAATCAAAGGAAAAACTTCTTTATAAGTAATAGCATTCATATTGCCAATGATCAAAAATTGTTTTTTTTCTCCCACTATCCAAAACAAAAACTCTCTGAATAAACTAAAAGGAGGATTGGTAATTATTATATCTGCTTCGTCTCTTAATTTCTTCACTTCTTTACTCCTAAAATCACCATCTCCTTCCAGATATTGCCAATCTAAATCATCTATGTTTATTCGATTATCTCCTGTTTTATCTTTTGTGATAGTAAAAATTTTACCTTTTACTCTGGTTTTCTGTTTATCAAATTTTGGACTTCTTTTTTCAAAAAGTGTCGTCTGATATCCACCCTTATATTTTTTACTTTCAATAGCATAACTTGTAGAAATTAATTTTTTCAATTTATACTTTTCAAAGTTTTGCGCAAAATATTTCGTGAAATTGCTCCACTCAGGATCATCGCAAGGCAAAAATATTGTCTTATCCTTAAAAACATTAGGATTATATTCTATATAAGCATTTATTTCCTTTTCAATATCCTGATATTGTGTATAAAACTCGTCGTTTTTAGCATTCTTTGCTTGTGTTAAATGGGGGTTTGCCATATTTAAATAATAGATAGATATTCATATATAAATGTTATTCTGTTTTCTTTTTCCGCAGAAAAAGGCTATCGTTACGGAATTCCCCCTCGTTCGTTTTTAGTTCGTTATCGTTAAAATTGCCCCCTTCGTTAGCCCCTGAAATTATTGAACTCAACTACCTATAACTCAATCCTCCAATATTTTGTAGTTATAGGAATTATGCAATAAAAATATCAATCACCACAGAGATCAACTGTTACCGCTTTTCCTAGGAACACAATCCACTCCCCACTGGTCAAGTCCGGGCAGAAAATATAAAGGAGTTCTAAATAATAAAGAAAATAAGCCCAGGTCGCATAACTTGGTTATTGCGAAGGTCTTAAGTCCCCCTGATTAAATCAAGGGGAGGTAAGATAACCTTTGTCTTGCCAGACTTGTGGATTCAAATCCCACCCTGGGCGATTTAAACCCTAAGAATTTAATAAAACTTTCGTTACAAAATGAAAATAACCGACCTTGCCCCGGAAAACAGGCCCAGAGAACGCCTGCAGAAAGAAGGAGCGCAGGCTCTTTCCCCAGCAGAACTGCTTGCTGTCATCCTCAAATCCGGCACAAAAAAAGAAAACATCTTGGAAATATCAAACCGTCTTATCTCACGGTATGGTTTACAAAATCTGTCTCATTGCTCCTTACAACAGTTGCAGCAGCAATACGGCATCGGTCCGGCCAGAGCATCGCAGATCATGGCCTTGTTTGAATTATATAAGCGTGTAAGCTGCAAAGAGAGCTTGAAGAAGATAAGCTGCGCCAAAGACATCGCTGAGCTATACCTTCCTAAACTCCAATCTTTGCAAAAAGAACATTTCATCGCAGTTTATGTAGACACCAAAAACAATATTATTGCTGAAGAAACCATCTCTATAGGAATTCTCAACTCTTCTGTAGTCCATCCCCGGGAAGTGTTTCATGGCGCGATTAAACATTTAGCACACTCCATCATAGTCCTTCACAATCATCCCTCTGGCGATCCTGAACCTTCACCGGAAGATGTGCAGGTAACGAAAGTTCTAGAGAAAACAGGAAAAATGGTGGGAATACCTTTGCTTGATCACATTATTCTCGGAAAAAATACCTGGTGGAGCTGGGCGGAATCAAGCAAAGCTTTTTAAAAGAGCCTTCTTTTAGTCCTTTATAATGGCTAGGAAAAAAGCCGTCGAAGCAGCAGAGCCTGAAACTTCGGCCGAAAAAAAAACAGAACTCAAAAAACCGAAGAACCCCGTAGTAGGTATTCTTACCGGTGAACGTGTTATTACTGAATCTTCTGATGATGCCCGCGATTTTTTTAACCAGTCCCGCTATGGAACACTGGCAGCAAACGGCAAGGTGGAATTATCGCTCTTGGAAGGCCTGTACCTGATGGAACGGGAACGGCTGCAGATTAAAAGTGAAGCAGGCCGAAGTATCTCGTCCGAGGCCTATGTCAAGAAAGCGCGGAGTGTTGAGCCAAACTTCTGGATCCGCTATGTTGTCTTCAAAGACATGAGAAACAGGGGATATATCGTCAAGACTGCGCTTAAGTTTGGCGCTGATTTCAGGATCTATGACCGCGGCGTTAAGCCAGGAGAGGATCATGCCAAGTGGATCGTCTTCCCTGTCCATGAAACCAGTGTCTTTACATGGCACGAATTCAGCGCTAAAAACAGGGTCGCTCACAGCACCAAGAAGCGGCTGCTGTTGGCTATTGTTGATGATGAGAACGATGTTACATATTACACCGTAGCCTGGACTAGGCCGTAGTTTTTCCATCTTCTGGACTTACATAAATTATTTAAACTCTTCATCTAGTTAAAATCAGCATGCTTGACCAGGAAAAGATCTTACATTTCTTACAGGTGACTGGCCCGACGCTTCCATCCAAGGTGGCCAAGATTATCAACACTGACACCCTCATTGCCTCCGCTCATTTATCCGATCTTGCCTCGCAGAGGAAAATCAAAATCAGCAGTTTAAAGATTGGCGGCTCGCCGCTCTATTACCTTCCCGGGCAGGAAGATCAGCTTTACAAATTTGCACAGGGAAATACCAATGCTAAGGATTACCAAGTTCTGGAAATATTAAAGGAAGACAAGCTCCTGCGTGAACAAAACCTTGATCTTCTATCTAAGGTGGCTTTGCGCAGCCTTAAGGATTTTGCCGTTCCGCTTCACGTGACCGTAAACGGACAAAAAGAGCTGTTCTGGAAATGGCATTTAATGTCTGATGAAGAGACAAATTCCAGGATAAAGGCAGTCTTGTTCGGAAACCTGGAAGCAGCTACTGAAACTGTTGCGCAGCAGGAGGCACCATCTGTTCCAACACCATCCCGTGAACCACAACCAGTGCAGGCACAGCCAGTTATGGAAGCTGTCAGCCGTGAATCTAAGGACAATGCTGATCCAGATTTGGATGGCCAGACCACTCTTCAGGGTTTAGAGACCTATGGGGAGCAAGAGCATAGCAAGAAAGACAAGAAGCTGCTTCTTCCTACAATAAAACCCAGGGGCCGGCCGCGCAAGAAAGTGCCGGAAGCTGATGATTTTGTTCTGATGCTGGAGAATTTTTTTGCTGCTTCAGAGATCAAAGTTACAGAAAAAGAAGTTGTCCGGAATAATGCAGAAGTGGATCTGCTGATTAAAGTTCCTTCTGTTGTTGGAGAGATCACCTATTTCTGCAAGGCTAAAAACAAGGCGCGCTGCGATGAAAAAGATCTCTCTTCCGCCTACATGGAAGCGCAGATCAAGAAGCTCCCGTTGTTATTCTTATATAAGAAGGAAGTCACCAAAAAGGCTCAGGAAATGCTGGATTCAGGAGCCTTCCAAAACGTAATACTTAAAAGATGGGAGTAGTTTTATGGTGGAATGGGCCTGCTGTTTAAGGAATTAGTTGTAAAAAAGGAGATTTCTATTACTGACTTGAAAGGCAGGATCCTAGCAGTTGATGCTATGAACATGCTCTATCAGTTTCTGACTACCATTCGTTCTCCTGATGGCTCAGTCTTAACCGACAGCAAGGGCAGAGTTACTTCACATTTAATCGGCTTATTCAGCCGGACCACTGCCCTGATGGAGCAGGGCTTGAAATTAGTCTTTGTCTTTGACGGCAAGCCGCCGGAAATCAAACAAAAAACCTGGGAAAAGAGAACCGCGGTAAAACAGGAAGCCTTATTGAAATTAAAGGAAGCTGAACAAGAAGGAGACATCGAAAGCATGCGCAAATTTGCTGCCAGGACTGCCGTTCTTTCCAAAGACATGCGCGAGGATGCCAAGGAAGTCATTAAAGCCTTAGGCTTGCCGATCGTGCAGGCTCCTTCAGAGGGGGAAGCGCAGACCGCGCACATGGTCAAAAATGGAAGTGCCTATGCTTCAGTGAGCCAGGATTATGACAATTTGATTTTTGGCTGTCCGTTATTAGTTAGGAATCTTTCTATTGAAGGGCGGCGGAAGAAAGCTGGGAAACTTGCCTATCAGAAAGTCAGCCCTGAGTTAATTTTGTTGAAAGACATCCTAGCACATCTGGGATTAAACTTGGAGCAGTTGATTGTCCTAGCCATTTTAGTGGGCACAGATTACAATCCAGGCGGCGTGAAGGGCGTCGGGCCAAAAACAGGGTTGAAGCTGCTGAAGGAACACGGAACTGATTTTGAAACTATCTTTACCAAAGTGGAATGGAAGAAGCACTATCCAGATTTGCGCTGGCAGGAAGTCTTTGATACGATCAAAATGATACCGGTGACTGATACTTATAAGCTGGAATGGAAGAACGTAGATGAGAAGAAGTTATTGAAGCTGTTGGTAGAAGAGCATGATTTTGGCGAGGAGCGGGTCAGAACTAAGTTAGAGAAGTTAAAAGAAGTGCAGAAAGAGATGGCTCAGAAAGGATTGAGGAATTTTTTTTGAGATGCCATGTCCAGATACTTTTATAAAACTTCTAATTCTCCTTCTTCTATGCTCGCAGCCTACACCGAACTTAAACATGCTGAAAAGGTGAAGCAGTATCTTCTCAAGAATGCCCTTTTCCATCCAGGATATCTTCCGGTTAAGGAATTAGGCTTCATCTACTTCCCTATTACAAAAAAGACAACGCTGCCAATGGCGAAAGTTGTCAACGCAACTTTTTCTTTTCCGGAGAAAGAGAAACCTCTTACAGTTGATGAATTGCTTAAAGATGACCTGACTCCTGGCGAATTAAAACTTCTTCCGAGATCACAGGAAATTGTCGGAGATATCATGATTTTAGAGATTCCAGAGGAACTGGAGAAAAAAGAGAAGATCATTGCCGAAGCATACCTAAAATCGCATAAAACCATCTCTACAATTGTGAAGAAAAAGGAGATGCATTCAGGCGCTTTCAGGACTCGAAAAGTAACAGTTCTTGCTGGGAAGAAGAGCAAAGAGACTATCCATGCGGAAAATGGCATCAAGCTGAAACTGCACCTAGAGAAAACCTATTTCTCTGCCCGTTCTGGAAACGAACGGCTAAGGATAGCACAACAGGTAAAAAAGGGCGAGGAAGTGCTGGTGATGTTCTCTGGCGCAGCGCCCTATCCTCTGGTCATAGCTAAACACTCTCCGGCAAAGAACATTTATGGAATTGAACTGAATCCACTGGCTCATGCCTATGCTGATGAGAATATCCGCCTCAATAAGCTTGAAAACAAAATTGTGCTCTATCGGGGAGATGTCTATGACGTTATGCCGAAACTGAAGAAGAAATTTAACCGGATCGTCATGCCCCTGCCAAAAACTGGTGAAGAATTTCTACCCCTGGCGCTGAAAAAGAGCAAGAAAGGTTCAATCATCCATCTCTATTCATTCTTGGATGAGAAGGACATTGATACGTATGCTGAAAAGGTTAGGGAGATATGCAGTAAGCATAAACATCCAGTTAAGATCCTGGCAAAGGTCAAATGCGGGCAGTTTTCTCCGGGCGTGTTTAGGGTTTGTTTGGATATGAAGGTTTTGAAATAATTTAGTCACAAAATGAATAGACTAAAGATTTATATTATACCAGTTCGTTCTATTATTGATGCAGGAGATTGAAGTTAAAATTCTGGAAATTGATACTAAAAAGGTAATCGCCAAACTAAAAGAGCTAGGAGCCAGGAAAGTATTTGAAGGACAGATGGATGTATGCTATTATGATTTTAAGGACCATTCTCTCTCAGACAACGGTAAGATTCTTCGTTTAAGAACTAAAGGCCAGAAGTCAGAATTTACTGTAAAGAGAAAGATGGGCAAGGCAGAAGCGAAAGTGATGGAAGAATATGAAGTAACAGTTAACGATTTTGCTGCCATGCAGACTATTTTACAGGAAATCGGTCTGAAGAAACTCCAGTCGGCAACAAAACACCGGGCTTCCTACGCATTAGGAAAAATACACTTTGAGTTTGACACTATACCAGGCTTGCCTACATTTCTTGAAGTTGAAGCCCCTACCATGGACGAATTGAAGTCCGTTATCAAAAAGATCGGCTTTACCATGGGTGATACCAAACCCTGGTCCGGGAAGGATGTGGTACGGCATTATGGTAAGAGGAAAATGCCTAAATTAGCAGGCAACTTTTATAAGCAATAAACACAACAGAAGCTTGAAAAGAAATTTTCAAGAATGAACAACGCAATGAACTGGTGAACACCCACTGATCCGCAAGGATGTGATGAACGGTAGTAACTTGTGAGCGTTCATAGATCTTTAAGAAAGACTTATAATCTCTAAATTCTTACTAAATTTAATGGATTATGAAGAAATAGAAAGAAAAAGATATGAAAGAATCTGGAAGAAAGCAGCTGGAAAATTCTCTGAAAATCCTAAAGATTATATATCTAATCCCAATCCATCACCGAGTGCATTACGTTTCTTCTTGTTTGTTTCAGGCAGATTAAAAACCGGTTCATTTCTTGATATTGGTTGTGGCAATGGAAGACACACCGTCTTATTTGCAAATCATTTTGATTCTGTTGGTCTTGATATCTCTAAATCTGCAATAGACTTCGCTAAAAAACACGCTAAAGAGAAAACTGTAAAAGCAAATTTCAGGGTAGGCAGTGTCTTAAAATTACCTTACGAAAAAGATACATTTGACGTTGTGATGGATTCTGGCTGTTTTCACCATTTAAGAAAGATTCAATGGAGTTTATACAAGAAGAATATACTTAAAGTGCTTAAGAAGGGAGGATATTATTATCTAGAATGTTTCAGTAGAAACACTCCACATATGCCTGGTTTTAGTCCAAGAACTAAGAATAGAAACTGGACTCTTAGATATTTACATTATAATCATTTTTTTACGGATGAAGAAGTATTCAAATTCTTTTCTAAAGAGTTTAGGATACTAAACAATTTTGAATATAAAAAGAAGAATTCTCCTTTAAAGTTTAAAGTATTTTTTATGAAGAAGCGATAATCTTACCCAAAAAACTGCTCTTCGGCCATGTCTTCTTCATCACTTATTCTTACCTTGTCAATTGCGCTCAGGAAATCGTCATGAGTAACATAACTCCGGCTTTCCCGGATGGCAAAATACCCCGCTTCTGTGCAGACTGCCTGGATCTCCGCGCCGCTGAAATCAACCATTTCTTTGGCCAAGTCTTTAGGTTTCACTTTTTGCAGGTTCATTCTTGCTGTATGGACTTTAAGGACTTCCAGCCTGCCGGCTTCATCAGGCAAGCCTACTTCAATCAGCCTGTCCAATCTACCAGGACGGATGATGGCATTATCGAGAATATCAATACGGTTTGTCGCGCCGATGATCTTCACGTTATCAAGATGCTTGAAGCCGTCCAATTCCGCCAATAATTGCATGAAGGTCCTGCTGACTTCCCGTTCCCCTGACGTTCCTGTTTCAATTCGTTTTGCTGCCAGGGCGTCAATTTCATCGATGAAGACGATTGCCGGCCCTTTGCGGCGTGCCAAGGCGAAAATATCTTTGACTAATTTAGCGCCCTCGCCGATAAATTTCTGCACTAATTCAGAACCGACTACTTCAATGAAAGTCGCATCGGTGCTTTTGGCAACTGCTTTTGCCAGTAGTGTTTTCCCTGTTCCCGGAGGGCCATAGAGAAGTATCCCTTTCGGGGGCTTGATGCCAACTTGTTCAAACAATTCCGGTTTTTTGAGCGGCAGTTCAATGACTTCCTTGACTTCCCGAATGACTTCCTTCAGCCCGCCGATCATATTCCAGTCTTCTTTCGGCTTTTCGACAATGACAAACTTCTCAACTTCAAAATTGCTGTTAGTTTCAATCTTTTCCACGATGTTCAGCGACTTTTGATCCACCAAAGCTGAGTCACCGCTTCTTAGACCTGCGATGTTTTGGGAGATATAGCAGTAGAATTTATTGCCATTCGGCAGCTTGATTATCGCTTTATCCTCATGGACGCTTACTATTTCTGATACCAGCAGCGCTGGCTTCTTGAGATTGCCGAGTTCCGTGTTGGTGCTGTCAAACAATTCCCGCAGCATGGAACTTTCCTGCTCCAGCTTCAGGACTGTGCTGCTGATCAGCTTATTCTCTTCTTCGAGCTTCTCCAAAGCTTTGCTTAGGACTTTATTTTCTTCCTCGAGATTGGAAAGGTCAATCGTTTCTGTGTATACAAGTTTCTTCTCGCTGTCGGATTTTTCCATCTTTGTACTAGATGCTGCCTTTATTTTTAAACTTTTAGCTTTGCCGGTGCGTAGAAGGCGAATGATGCTTTCCTTCATTTATGACGATAATTTTATAAACAAAAAAAGCTTTCTTCTAAATAATCATAAATTAAAAAGAGGTGTTATGATGGCTAAGCGAAAAGCAACGCGAAGAAAAGCAGCGAAAAGGAAGCCTGCCCGGAAAAAAGCAATGAAGAAAAAATCTTCCAAGAGGAAGGCTCCAAAGCGAAAAGCTGCTAAGCGAAAATCTTCTCGTAAAAAAAGGATTTAGTTTTTCCTTTTTTTTATTTTTTGTTTGACTGATGTTATATTCAATCTGCTACGGCGTTAACTTAGAAGTGGATGTCTTCTTTTTCTGTGCGTTTGTCTTTTATTGGAGGTGTTTGAATTGATAGAAATAATGTTTCTGTTTCAGGTTTGAATCCGTGTTTTATTCCTTTCTTGATTGTGAATGAATCTCCTTTCTGGTATTTGTGTCTTTTTCCATCTAAAAGTATCAAACCATCACCAAGAATAAAATAGAATTTAGCTTCAGAATTTTCATGATGGTGTATAGGGTAATCTTCAGATTTTTTTAATTCAACTAATTCAAAAGAACTATTGCCAAATACCCCCAATCTGTATAATTTTATGTGTTCAACGACATCCACCGGAATTTTATTTAGCAATGATTTATCCATGCGGTTTACATACTTAACTCAATTTATTAATGTTTTGTATTGGCGCCTCCGCAGACTCTTCGCCAGCCCTTCGGGACGTTGCACTCTCACTTCGTTCGGAGCGTATAACAGGAATTATTGCGTTTTCTCAAAACCTTCAATACCTTTAAATAAATCATTATTCTTTGATAGATTATGGTTAAAATCATTCATGAAAGAGAAGTATTCAAAACTAAAATGTTCTCTGTAAAGGAGATTGATCTTGAATTTACAAATAAAAAGAAAGCTACTTACTCTTTGGTAGAAAAGAAGGATAGCGTGTTATTAGTCCCTGTTACAGATAATAATCAGTTAGTTATGATAAAGGAATACTTTGCAGCCATTGATGAGTGGAAATTAGCTTTACCTAAAGGTGATGTAGAAAGTAGTAATATCAAGAAAGAAGCTAATAAGGAGTTACAGGAAGAAGCAGGATACAAGGCAGGGCAATTAATTTCTTTAGGAAAAGTGGTTGTTTCTCCTGGAAATACGCGACACACCACTCACCTCTTTCTTGCTCGAAAATTGATTGAAAGTAAATTGGATGGTGATGAAGAAGAGGAGATTAAAGTTGTAAAAATCCCATTTAATGATTTCGAAACATTAATTGAACGGGGAGAATTAAATGAAGCTAGAGTGATTGCTGCTTTGTATTTAGCGAGGAAATTCTTAGAGAAAAAACAAAAAGTTACCCAAACGCATTCAATACCCAATTAATAGTCATCCTGATGCGGTCTGAGATTGAATCAGCTTCACTCTTAATTATGATTTCTTTCTCCGAAGAATACGAATTCCCTTCCTTGTCCTTCCATGCTGTTTTTATGAAGATTTTATTTGTGCTGCTGAACCGTTTTCCATCTATCTGCATGGTTAGGTCTTGCTGACTATCTAGTTTTTCAAGCTGCCACTTTTCCTTAAAGCCGGGTCCTCTGACTGTTAACTCCAACTCCTCTGGTTCGCTGAACGAGTCTTTCTTGGTTATGAGGACTATTTCTAGCGGCGTTCCGAATGTGACGGTGGGCGGATACTCTGTTTCGACAACAATCTTCGGCTGGTCGAGGACGCTGTATTCAAGTGGCATCCTTTTCTCCACCAGATCATTTTCTGCGCTGACAACAATCTTCTGAAATCCTGCTTCGGTGCCTTTAACCTTTATTTCTGAGCTTTTCTGTTGATTGATCAGAAGGTTGACCAGTTCACAAACACTGTCGAGGCAGAAATTGATGTCAAGAAGGTTGGTGTTGCCGCTATTCTTGATCGAACAAGTTATTGTCGCTTCCTCACCCAAGATGATCTCTTTTGTATATTGGCAGTCAAAGGTAAGTTTCCGCGAGTAACTTTTCTCTTCATCCTGAACTACCAGCTCCTCAATATCTTTTTTGGAATAGTATGTTTTTGCATTGCGAGCCTTGAATGAATCGTCTACGGAAATATTTTTCTCAGAGTAAATTCTTACTGGAAACGTATACACATAATTCTCTTCAAGATTTGCCGGTATTTTGACGATCCAAAATGTTTCCCTGATCTCTTGAGGATGGAGAAGGATGTTTCTCCGGTTCCTTCCGATCACTTCCACCTCTTTTGGCACGGCTAGATTCAAGGCTGTTGCTACATAATAATCGGCTGTATTCTTGACAATCCCTTTCACTAAATTATAGCTTCCAAAGCCCAGTTCGTGGCCTAGGAGTTCTAGTTCCAGCTGAATCTGTTCTGGAATAACAGTCCCTTGTTCCTCAACACTGACATCAAGGTCAAGCTTCCCTTTTTGCAGGAGGACCCCGTCAGAGATCCAGCTGTATTTTACTGCTGGCTCTTTCGGGTCAAAGCCATCGCGTAATTTGATGTGGGTAACATCAATGTATCCGTATTGGTTAAAAGTAACATCGAAGCTCACCCAGCCGATCTCCGGGAAATAGACTTCTGCCCAGCCATGCCCGGCCCAGTTGGAACCGACAGCATTAGCAACTTCTTCGCTGTTTGTGTACGAGATTCCAGATACAAACCGCGCCGGAATGCCCAGGGATCTGGCCATGGCCACGAATAATGAAGTCATTTCGTCGCAGACTCCCTGCCGGTTCTCTAAGACCCAGCTTGCTTTCTGCGAAGCGGCGCTGGTAACGGTGTTGAGATCGTACTTAATGTTTTCTTCCACCCAGCTGGCCAGATTAAATACTACTTTGAACAAATCATCTTCCCCTTCAGCTAATTCTGCTGCCTTTTCAACGATCGCTGGATAATTGGCATCGATCGTTTCTGTCGGTTCAAGATACTGTTCTACATCTTTTATGTCTGAGGGAAGGAGTGGGAAGGGAACTTTCTCTTGCACCTCTAAGCGCTTGCTCTTGCTTTCTATCAACGCTTCATACCCATAGGCCTTTTTTTCAATTTTTTGGTCGTTCCAGAAAAACGAAACGGTCCCATTTTTGATAGTTCCTTCACTGTCCCATTGAATAATCCCTTGTCGCTCGCTTTCTCCAGGATAGATGAGCAGGTCTGCGGCAACTTCCTTAAGGCTGGCACCGCCTTTTTCTGCTACTAGTGCAAAAGAACCATCAACAGTGAGCTGCAATTGTAAGGAATCCATGGAATACAGGTCATCCTGGGCTAAGGAGAAGGGAATAAGTAGGAGAAATAACCAGAACAAGTACCTCTTTTTCATGGTTTTGATAGAAGGTGGGTAAATATAAATGTTTTTATGGGTTTAATATGCCTTCCCTATGCTATCCAAATAGATTTTGCAGCAAAGAGAGCCTTTCTGAGCAGCTTCAACAAGATCTCCTGCCGTTCCCCATCGCCAAGCCTGGTATTGTGTTATCCCTTCTATTGCTTGCGGGACTTTTGGTATTCCCTGGACTATTTCGGCTTCAAATTCTTTCATGTGCAGAATGTATTTTTCCCTTTCAATACTATCCTCGCCAATCTCTTGCACAATTCTGAGAGTTACGCCTAACTTCTGCTTGCCTGCTTTGATCGTTGCCTCTTCAAAAGATTCCTTTCCTTTTATTGATCCTGCTGGCAGTCCCCAGACATTTGGCAGGTTTTCGTCATCTTCCGGCCGCTGCACAACTAGGAATTTTGATCGGTTTTTGTTGTAGATTACAAAGGCCACGGCATGTTTTGTGGGTTTCATGAGTTGCAGAGTAGGTAGAGTGTTTAAATATCTTCTGCCAACAAAATGCTTATAAAATTACACAGAATCTCTTGCTTTATGGAAAAAGCTATTGCTCTTTTGTCAGGAGGCTTTGATTCCCCGGTCGCTATTCACCTGATGCAGGATAAGGTAGATATTATTGCTGCTCATTTCCACCAGCTGCCCTTGACGGACGAGAAGGAAGTGGAGAAAGTCAGGAAATTGGTTGCAAAGTTGGGGTTACGAAAAGCGTATCTGATTCCCTTCACTCCAGTGCTGAAAGAATTAGTTGCCAAGTGCGAACACCGTGATTATTACATTCTTTCTAAAATAGCCATGTTCAAGGCAGCTGAAATGATTGCTGCCAGAGAAAAGGCAAAGTACCTTATCACAGGAGAAAATCTGGCCCAGGTTTCTAGCCAGACACTGAGCAATCTGACGGCTATCACTAAGAATGTAGGCATGGAAATCTTCCGGCCAGTCTTAACATACGACAAGCAGGAGATCATTGACACTGCGAAGAAGATTGGCACTTACGAGATTTCTAAAGGTCCGGAGCTATGCAGCTTGCTAGGCCCAAAGAGTCCGGCAACGAGATCTGATCCGGAGAAGATTAAGGAGCAGTTGGGGAAGTTAGATTTAAAGAAGCTGCTGCAAGAAAGTCTGGATAAGGCGGAAGTGGTGGAGTTGTGAGTGGGAGATTGGGTATAACGATGTTATGTGCCCCCTACTTTAGTGAGTGAGGATATATTTATAAAAAGTAAATTTAATTCGATTATTATGACCAAAGTAAAAGTACTTATTGAAGGGTACGCTAAAAAACTTGAAAATGGTTGGGTGGCAAGTTCTACTACTTGCTTAGTTACAACAGAAAAAAGGAAAATAATAACAGACCCAGGCTGTAATCGTGAGAAGTTGTTAGAGGCACTTAATAAGGAAGGATTGTCTACAGGTGATATTGATTATGTTTTTTTATCTCACCAGCATCCCGATCATATTTTACTTGCTGGAATTTTTGAAAAAGCAAAATTCATCACTTTTGATACTAATTTAATGTATAATAACGATTTAATAACTGAATTTGACAAGCATAAATTGGGGAAAGACATTGAAATTATCGAAACACCTGGACATGTACTTGAACACATTTCACTTATAGTTGATACACCTAAAGGGAAGATAGCCATTGTTGGCGATGTTATTTGGTGGCTTGAAAGTGAGAAACAAGTATTTAATTTACATCAGAAAGATCATTCACAAGCAAAAGGAATGAATATGGAAAAATTAGTTGAAAGTAGAAAAAAAGTTATTGCAATGGCTGATTATATCATTCCTGGTCACGGAAAAATGTTCAAGGTGGAGAAGTAGTCTATTAATTTACGATATTTTTAAAGTAGGGGTACAGTTTTTTAGGTTTCTGAATTGCACATAACTCCCTTAACTCAATCTCCCAATATTTTGCAGTCATAGGAGTTATGCGATGATAATTAATATCACCACAAACAGCTAAACTGTCACTACTTTCAAATACTCCTCTTAAAAAGGTTTATAAACTCTACCCTAAAATAACCGAGTAATGTCCTCGCTTATCAAGCTCGATAACGTCCATAAGATCTACCGCTTAGACGGAGTAGAAGTTCCAGCTATAAATGGCATCTCTTTAAGCATCAATAAAGGCGACTTTGTAGCTTTGATCGGCCCTAGCGGTTCGGGGAAAAGCACGGCCATGAATCTAGTCGGCTGTCTGGATACGGCAAGCAAAGGAGACATCTTCCTGGGAAAGCATAATATTCAGCATCTTTCAGAAAGTGATTTGGCACAGGTACGTGGTAAGCAAATCGGATTCATCTTTCAGACCTTTAACCTGATTCCTAGCCTGAACGCGCTTGAAAACGTCGCCTTGCCGATGATGTTCCAGAATGTTTCCAGAACATCAAGGACGGCTAAGGCACAAAAATTGCTGGAACAAGTTGGACTAGCAAACCGAATGCATCACCTTCCAAATCAGTTATCTGGCGGCCAACGGCAGCGTGTTGCCATCGCCAGGGCCTTGGTCAATGATCCTGAGATCATCCTTGCTGATGAACCAACCGGGAATTTAGACACTAAAACCGGCGACGAGATCATGAAAATGCTCAAGGAATTGAATAAACAAGGCAAGACCATCATCTTGGTAACGCATAATCCTGATCTGACAAGATTAGCAAACAAGATCATTAAACTGAAAGACGGAAAAATCATTATCGGAGGATAATATGAAAGCGATTACAAAATTAATGTCCATCTTGCTCTTTGCAATGATGATGCTTCCTATGGTCAACGCCCAGGTTGCAGTGAGTTCTTTTACTTTGCATCCACAGACTGTTTTGCCAGGAGGAGAAACAAGTATTGATCTAAGCATCGAAAATGTTGGCGATGAAGATATTGAAAATGTTGTTGTAACCTTAGATCTAACCAATGTCCCTTTTGTACCGGCTGGTTCTTCAAATGAAAAAATTATTGAGGAAATTAATGACGGCGGTCAGGAACGAGTTACCTTCAGAGTACGATCCTTATCTACGGCAGCACCGTCTACCTACAAAATTCCTGTAGTGATAAGCCATGGTGAAGCAAGCAAAACTTCTCTTATCAGTATCGAAGTGACTGCTGATGCCCATTTGGATCTGCTTTTGGAAAAATCAGAATTGGTGAAAGTGAATGATCAAGGAAAAGTAACTCTGAAATTTGTCAACGATGGTTTGGCTCAAGTAAAGAACTTGAAGGTTACCCTTAAGGAAAGCCCTCTCTATCAAATAACTTCACCTGGAACTTTATACATCGGTGAAGTAGATGTAGGCGACTTCGAAACAGAAGAGTTTAGCCTCATCCCTCTATTAGAAGATCCTATCTTGACGGTAGAATTAGAATACCGCGATGCTGCCAATAATCAGTTTACTGAATCAAGGCTGATCAAGATCCCTGTTTATACAGAAGAAGAAGCAAAACAGCTTGGTTTAGTAAAGAGCAATAGCAGCATGACTTTGCTCATTGCAGCAGTAATATTGCTTGTAGGAGCAATACTGTTCTACCGCCGAAGGAAAAAGAAGAAAAATGCGCTTTGATTATTTTTTATTAGCTGTAAACAGCATCAGGCATCGCAAACTTCGTTCCTGGCTGACCGTAATAGGAATTATTATCGGCGTTGCGGCTATCATTTCTCTCATGACTATGTCTCGAAGCCTGGAAGGAACGATCCAGGAGCAGTTTGAAACCTTTGGTGCCAACAGGATTTTTGTCTCTGGAAAAGGATTTCAAGGGCCAGGAACGCAGTCTAATGGCCTAACCATCAAAGATGTAGAAACCATTGAGAAGATTTCAGGCATCGAGTATGTCGCTCCCGGTATATTCCGAAGCGCAGAGGCGAAGTACAAAGACGAGACTAGATTTACTCTGATAGGCGGCTTGCCAGCTGAACAATACGAAAAATTTTATGCTGATGGCGGGCTAAAAACGACAGAAGGAAGATTCATCCAGGAAGATGAAAAATATGTTGCAGTAATTGGTTCCAGAGTAGCTGAAAAGATGTTTTCCAAAGAGATAGGGGTCGGAAACAAGATTGAGATCAATAAAATCGATTTCAAAGTTGTCGGTGTTCTGGAAGAGATAGGCAATGCCCAGGATGATAACCAGATTAATATTCCTTTAGATGCAGCGAGAGAAGTTTTTGCTGAGCCGGAGAAAGTTGATATGATTATTGTCCAAGTCAAATCAGGCTCAGATATCCCTGTCATGCAGGAAAAAATTGAGAAAGCCTTAGAACGGAAACGAGGCGACACCAGTTTCGAAGTGGTGACAGCTACGCAGATCTTGGAGCAGATCAATCAGGTTTTGGGAGTGATGCAGATCGTATTGGTCGGTATTGCTGCGATTTCACTGGTAGTAGGAGCTATTGGCATTATGAATTCGATGTATACCAGCGTTTTAGAAAGAACGAAAGAGATCGGGATCATGAAATCTATCGGCGCTCGTAATAGTGATGTCTTGCAGATCTTTTTGATGGAAGCTGGCATGATCGGATTGGTAGGCGGCCTATTTGGCACTGCCTTAGGAAGCGCCATCGCTTTGGCGGTAGGATCCTTTTCAAAACAGGCAGGATTCTTGCTGATCATTAAACTTGAAATTGGGGTGCTGTTATTGGGTTTAGTGTTTGCCTTTGTGGTAGGAATGCTATCTGGTATATTGCCTGCATATCAAGCATCGAAGCTAAAACCAGTGGATGCATTGAGGTATGAGTAGAGATGGAACTTTCAAATATAGTTAATTCTATGAAAATATTGCGTCAATTAAATGATCTTAAAAGAAAGGGCTGGCTGCTTCGTGGAGTTCCACCTGAGAAATGCGAGTCAGTAGCAGATCATTGTTATTCAGCGGCTAAAGCTGGTTTTTATTATTCCAGAGATTTACATCTTACTGCAATGCTTCTAATACATGACTGGCCAGAAGCAATTAGCGGCGATTTTACTCCCCATGATAAAGTGGATCCACAGGTTAAGCATAGTCTGGAATACGAAGCGATGCAAAGTATTACCAAACCTCTACCTTACGGAAATAGAATAATGGATCTTTGGCTGGAATATGAAGAAAAAGCTACGAAGAGGGCGAAACTGGCTCATCAGTTGGATAAGTTAGATGCAGGAGTTAAAGCACTTTTTTATGAAGATCTAGGATTTGATACTTCTGAATTTTATCCTTACACCCTGGAGAAATTGACGGATCGCACTTTAATAAGAATATTTGAAAGATTATTAGAAAAAAATCATCCCCTGCAGGATTCACATCGGGTTTATTTTAAGATGCTTGCTGCGGCACCTACTCCAGCACTGGACAACTTCGGCTAAACTAGATAGACCATTTTCCTGGCGTCAGGAAAACGATAGTAATTGTCTTATCGCCTTGTTGACATCACCAAAACGATAGCCGTGAGCTAGCACAACCTACAACGTCTGATAAATTCTTCCTCGTTTGTCAAATACTTGAACTTTTAGGACTTTATTCTGAAAATCAACATCAATGAGTGCGCGATAATCGCCTATTCTTAACTTATAGAAATGTTGTCCTTCAAAATGCTCTAGATATCTAAACGGATCTTCCTTAACTTCATCAATCTTGTCAAAAATTCTCTCGATTAAATATTTCGGTAGCTTTGCTAAGTTCTTACTAGCCTTAGGGCTCCATTCTACTTGAAAGCTCATTTGAGAAGTTGTTTTTTAAGTTCTTCGTGAGAAATATATTTACTTTGAGGGGTTTTGCGTGCTTTTTCAAGTTCTTTCATTGCTTTAGGAGTAAGTTTATGTTCCTGAAGAAGGACGTGCTTGATCACTGCAATATCCCGTTTTAACATTTCCAAGTCTTCGTGCATATGTTTAATCTCGGTATTCATGTAATGTTAAAATGCGTGTTTCTTTATATATTTTACGAGACTGTTCTTCCAATAATAAACTTTTATAAACCCCTTCTTCTTCATTAGCTCTATGCCCTTAATACTGTACAACACCTTAACCAGAACCAGAGAAAAATTCGTTCCGCGTAAAGGCAAAAGCGTCGGTATGTACGCATGTGGTTTGACGGTCTATAATTACGCCCACATCGGAAATTTACGCAGCTATATATTTGAAGATCTTCTGAAACGCACTCTTCTCTTCAACGGCTACAAAGTCAAGCATGTCATGAACATCACTGATGTCGGTCATCTTACCTCGGATGCAGATATAGGCCAAGATAAAATGCTCCTAGCAGCATTGAAAGAAAAGAAGACCGTTCAAGCGGTGGCAGAATTTTACACCAAAATCTTCAAAGAAGATCTCAAAAAGTTGAATATTATTGAACCGGATATCTGGTGCAAAGCTACAGATCATATCAAAGAGCAGGTAGAAATGATCCAAAAGCTGGAAAAGAAAGGCTATACTTATTTCAAAGGCGGCAATGTCTATTTTGACACTTCTAAAATAAGCGATTACGGCAAATTAGCCCAGCTTGATCTTGCTGCAGAAGCCCAAGCCAGAGTGGAAAAAGATCCTCATAAAAAAAATCCTCATGACTTTGTATTATGGTTTACTAAATCAAAATTTCAGGAACAGGAAATGAAATGGGATTCGCCTTTTGGCCGTGGCTATCCTGGCTGGCATATTGAATGCTCGGCTATGGCTACCAAATACTTAGGAAAGCAGTTTGACCTCCATTGCGGCGGCATAGATCACATACCAGTTCATCATACTAATGAAATTGCGCAGTCTGAAGCCGCTAACGGCAAAAAGCCCTGGGTGAAATGCTGGCTGCATAATGAATTTCTGGTTCTTAGCCAAGGAGAGAAGATGTCCAAATCAAAAGAAAACTTCATTACTCTTTCTACCATCATAGAAAAAGGATTTGATCCTTTGGATTACAGGTATTTCTGTTTGGGAACGCATTATCGCAAGCCCTTGATGTTCAGTTATGAAGCGTTGGAAGGAGCGAAGATAGCAAGAAAAAGATTAAATGAGAGATGTTCAGAACTACATAAAACCGGAACTGCCTCTATGCAAAAACAAAAGAAATATCTTGAGGCCTTCACTGATGACATCAATGATGATCTCAACACGCCTAAAGCCTTAGCGGTGATGTGGGATGTACTAAAAGACGAAAAATTAACTGATAAAGATAAGCATTCCTTGTTATTACAATTCGATAAAGTGCTGGGGTTAAACTTAGGAAAACTGAAGAAAGAAAAAACCAAAATTCCTGTTGAAGTAAAGCGATTGGCTGAACAACGCCTTACAGCACGCCAAAACAAAGACTGGAAGAAAGCTGATGAATTGAGAGAAAAAATAAAAGAGTTAGGGTATGCGGTTGGGGATACTAAGGATGGGTATGAAATAAAAAAAGAATGATTATTGATTCTTGTTATTAATCCCAAATAGCTGATGCAGCAAGCACCATCCCAGGAAACTTTCTAGCAAGGCAATTAAACCAACAAGAAATATCACCCAGTTCGCCTCTACGAAGCTATAATTTGGCGCGAATGGGCCAAGCCACCAGAACGCTAATGCAAAGCGAAAAATTCTGTCTAATTTTCCTAAATTTTGTTTCATTCTTATCATCTCTTTTTGTTTGATTCTGTTTTCGTAACATGATGTATTCCGTTAACGATAAACAAAATTGCTAAAATTGTCACGCCCAGACCGCCGCCAACATTCATCATGTTGTAACCGCCGTAGTAGCCCATCATTCCCATCATGCCGGTATAACCTACCCTGCCAGCCGACAATAGCGCCAATGCGCCGCCGATAATCTGTATCCAACCTAATGTTTTTGCATCCATTTTATTTACCTCGTATTAGATAATTTTTTATTGTTTATATAGATTCTCTAATAAGTTTCATGTTGTCAGATCGATGTATGCATCGAAAAAGGGAGCGATGACCGGAATTAGCTCTTTCGATTTGGCATCGTTTAAGGCAATAAAAACTCCCTTCACCTGAAGATATTTCATTTTGCCAGTGAGATAATGGACAAATCTTTCTACAGTTTCCAAGTCATTATATATCAACAAAGAGGAAAGCGAATCAAAGAAAATGAAACCGTGCCCTTGTTTTAAAAGATTGGTTATGACAATAGATAGCTCGGTAAGAGATTCAGGACTCTGAAGGCAATAGCAGCCTTTCGGGACATCTTTTTGCTTTTTACTGACGGCATCAATACAGTACACTTTATCTTTGTCTATTCCTGTTTTTTCAATGACGGATTGAATTTCAGAATACTGTTTATTAAAACTGACATATATCCCTTTTGATTTCTTAGTTAAATTTTTTATGATAAAAGGCTGTGCCTGGTGGTATCCTTTAGCATTTACAGAAAGTAAAAGAAGTTTTTTAGTCTTAAGCTGCTGTAGTGCCTTGGTGACCTTAGCGTTTGAAGCGGACATTATTTTCTTCTCCCATAATATTCATAAGAAACCAGGTCTTTAAGTTCTCTTCTGATTCTCGCTTTCTGGAATGCATTCTTTTTTTCGTAGCCGAGACCTACTAGTAAGCGGACTACGCCTATTTTCTCTGTCTTCAAAAGTTTTGTAGCTTGATCTTGTTGCGGGGTAAGAATACCGGAACTTATGCCTAGGTCAGTTGCGGCAAGCGTAGAGCTAAACACTGACATGGCAAAGCATAGTTCTTCCTCATTTTGATGCTGTGTACACTGCGAATGTATGCAGCAATGGGTATACTCTTCGTCAAAGTATTTATGCAGATGTTTATCTGAAGGTAAGACAAAAGCAATTACTACTGGGGGCAAAGGATGGATAAATGGCGCATGAATATAATGTGTTGTGCCCACCAATTTTTTAATAACTTTTTTATCTTCTACTACGATGAAATGCCACGGCTGGGCATTTCCGCAGCTGGGCGCCCATTGAGCTGCCTCTAAAATTGTAAGGAGGTCTGATTTAGAAATCTTTTTCTGGTCAAACTCATAAGTAGTTTTTCTTGCTTTGGTTAGGGCAAGGAAGTTTTTGTATCTTTTCAACATCTCACCATTTTTATGTTTATATTATCTCTCTTAATAAATTTTCTTGTAGGTTTTTACACCTCTTCAAAGACCTCTGCCTCTGGATACACTATAATTCCCTTGCCATCTTTGATTTCAAAGGGTACAAGTTTTTTTTCAATCTTTGCTCCCCGCATTTTAACTACTTCCAAAGCGCTGGTCCGCACATTTCTCTTTTTGAGGTTGTACAATGCAATGATTCCATCAGCAACAAAGTTCTCTACCGTGCCAAGGCTATCTTCTGTTTCCGAGATTAAGAACGACGTAGCTTGGAGAGTTTCCAAATATTTAAACAATTGTTCGATAAATACTCTGTACCCCTCTTCTTTAGGTGGAAGCGCGGTAGCGATAGCGCTTATTGAATCGATGACTATTTTATCAGGGTGAAATTCGGTCGGAATAATATCTAATATTTCTTTCAGCTCAATGAGAAGCTCGCCTTTAGCATTAGCAAGCATGGCTTCAATGTAACCTGCAAGAGCAAATGCATCTTTGCGGATGATTTTCAACTGCCCTTTTCTTATTAATTCTTTGGCTTTGAATCCAAAATTTTCCAGATATTCAATAAGCCGTTCTTCCGGTTCTTCAAAAGTAAGATACAAACATTTCTCTCCTCGAAGGGCAGCCAAAGTGAGGATTTGCAGGCAAAAAATGGTTTTTCCGCTTCCCGGGCCGCCGGTAACTAACAATGATCTTCCTTGTGGAATTCCTTTGTCGAACAGCTCATCAAACCCTGGAATGCCAGTTTGGATATACTTCACTATCTCTTTACTTTTTGTTTTATTGTTCTTTTTCGAGTGCGCTGAAGCACGAGTCGATGGAGGTGATCTGCTTCTGCTTACTCTGCTTAGCTTTACTGTTCCGCTTTGTTTTATTCGAAATTTTTTCTTCATTCTTTTCATTGTATCTGCATCTTACTTTTCTTGCCTAGCTTCTGGTGTATTTTCAACTTTTTTTCTCGCATTGACGAACTTTGTTCGCGATATTTTAGCATTAACTTATCATAATCTTCCCTGTTAATGGAATGATGTTTGAAATATTTACGTTGAATTTCCTTTTGAACTTCTAAGCCTCGCTTCTCAGCTTCTGCGATGCTGTTTAATCTTGCCTGAAGGTAATAAGCATGCCACAGCGGAGATGTCACTAGAACCAAAAACAAGAAACCAGAGACAAAAAGATACCGGAATCTGGCAAGTATATTATAATAGAACAAGCGTACCTTCAGTTCGGCTTTGCTTACTTCTTTCACGGTAATTGCCCTTTGAGGTGCAGATAAACTATTCCCATGCACATCTTCAGCATACAACTCTAAGCTCGCCGTAGTTATTTTTTTATCAGGAGAATATGCTAATTCAGTTGTCGCCAGATATTTTGCACTGAAAATATAGGTGTTCTCGTAAATGCTCGGTTCTGTTTCTGTAAGGATGATAGTTTCATCTCCTATTTTGACCAGCACTTTTGCCTTTTCGACGGCAGAATCATCAGAGTAGGTCGCTTTTGCTTGCAATGTGACTTGCTGGCCCGCAAAGAAATCAAAAGCTGTCGGTTGTAGTAAGACTAAATTCAAGGTTGCAGGAAGGAGTTTAACAGAGATTCTATTTCCTCCTGCTTTGGTTACACCGTCAACCGTCTTAAGAGCTTGAACCGGAATTTGCCACACTGCCTCATGGGGGTGCAGGTGCAGTATATTCTCAGCAGAATATACCCCTGGGCTGACTTCTTTCAAAGGTAGGAATTCTCCATGCTGATCCTTAAATTCCACGGTTGCTTTTTCTAGCAGCCTATCTTCATCTTTCACTTCTACGGTGATGGGAACAGCACTTCCACGCTTGAATTCCGCATCTTTGAAAGGGCTCAAAAATTTTACTGTGTAAAATACTACCCCTTTCGGCGTAGAAACTTTAGTTTTCAAAATAGTCGATCCTTCATTTCCATCTTTGTCTCTTGCAGTGATCCGGATATCCCATTTCCCTTCCGGTTCGGCAAAACTGATGGGGTAGCTCACTGCAAATTTTCCATTCTGATCAGAAGCGGCGCTAAGGTTAAACCGATAATCACCAGGAGCAAAAAGAGCAATTTCCAATGATGCGTTTGTCGCCAGGCTCCCATTAAAGTATTTTGTCTTTCCTTCAAAGAAAATCCGTTCTCCTTTAAAATATGAATCCTCGATGGAAGCGTCGATCGTTATGGTTGGGTCGAGCGAGATTAATATTTGGTGCTCATCAGCTGCACTGTCTCCTTCCCCTCTAACGAGGATGACATATTTTCCAGCCTTTATTTCTTTACCGACCGTAACATTTACTCCATACATGCCAATGCCGCGTTGTTCAAAATCATTCTTCAGGCTCACTTCCCCAAATAGATCTGAGACGGCAATCACTTTCAGGTCAGATTCAGGACTTATGCCAGAAAATCCTTTAACGATAAGGATAAGACCGCCCCGCTTAATGATCTGACCATCTTGCGGACTTTCGATGGAGACGGTTACAGGCACAGGCCCTCCCTCTGCTGTCGTTGTTGTTGTTGTTGTTTCCGCGGGGCATGCGCCGCAGTCAGCAGAGCATGAAGAACAAGTTTCTGGATCCTGGCATTGGCCATCCCCACAAACTCTTGGCGGGGGAGCGGCATTGCCAATGGCAGAAAACAAGATAAATACAAAGAGCAATAGAACTAAAGCTACCTGTACTCTATCCACCTCTTTTTTCATCGGAAGAAAGGAAGAAATCGCTCTTATTAAATATATCGTCGGATTTCTATTTAAGAATAAACGTGATAGATTATCACTTATCTATCGTTAAGTTTGGCAAAGGGCTTTCAAATCATATATTTTATACTTGTTTCAACTCTTCCTTAAACTTCTCTTCATCAAACGTAAACTTCTTCCCCAGGAATTCGACCACTTTCTTAGCATTGTTTTCAGCGTTTTTCAAGCAGATCGAAGCGCCTGGTGATGGAGTTATGTCAAAGATAATCTTATCTCCCAGAATCTTTGCTTCTCCCAAGGCGATTTTTTTGGTCTTAGTGTCCACTACCTGCGGTCTGATCCCCCCTATTTTACGGCCGTACTTAAGTTCGGAACCTTTTATGGAGGGTATAATCTTGCGCACCTCTTTGAGGAAGATGTATTTGCCAAAATAAGGGACTTCATACAAGACATTCAGGAAAACAAACCGATAGTAAACTGGATCAGACAGAATTTTACCAATACTAACCAGGGCCGACCATTTTAACCTGAATAGTTTAAAAAAATCAAGTATTGAGCCGTAATTTCCTTTTTCTAAAATAGGGAGTACTTTGGCGATGGGGCCAAACCTGGTTTCGCTTGGATCATCAACATCGGGATCGCCGTGGATGGCGGCGAAGGGAAGTTTTGGATCCTGCATCATGTATACTTTGCCGTTTAATTTCTTATATGAGATAAAAAAATCGCCTGAAACAGGAAGTAAAATAAGATTCTTGCCGTACCCTAATTTGTGAGCAAAGGTTAAACTGTTCGCTGAAGCAGCAATGACCACAACTTTCGCACGGATTTCTCTGTTTTTAGAAATAATCTTATAATCTCCTTCCTCTTTTTCTATCGAGTTTATTTTTGTATTGAGAAATAGGTCTATTTCTTTATTGGATTTCTTCGCCTCATTAAAGAAAGATTGTGATAACTTTCCAAAATTAACGGCATATCCGTCTTCTGTAAAAGCAGCCATCAATTCTATTGATGGATCACGTCCTTTGACAACATTTGGTTCTACTTTTTGTAATTCTTCCTTCCCAATTAAGCGTAGGTTTGGAAAGATCTTGCCAAAGATCTCCTGCCGTTTTTTGAGCGTTTCAACTTCTTCCTTGCCCACGGCAAGCGCCATCTTATGGAATTTTTTGTGCAGTCCGGGATGTTTTTCAACATAGATACGTACTAAGTCTACTGCCTTTTTTACTTCCTTAGCTTTTTCTGGCGTATAATGGGTTTCAATATCACCAAAATGTAAAGTTTGCGAGTTGTTATCTTTAGCAGATTGGACTTTGGCTATCTGGTTGTACTTTTCTATTAAAACAATATTTTGAACATTGGTAAAGTTACTCAAGACATACAATAAAGAAGTCCCAGTGACTCCTGCGCCGATGATGGCTACGTCATATTTTTTCATAAGTTGGGTATAAAGTTTGGGTTTTTATATAAATGTGATTCGAAAAAGGATAGAAGAGGAACATTAACCAAAGCTTTTATTAACTTTCAAAAACTTCTCCTGACATGTCGTTCATCGCTACACTTGGCTTTACTATCGGCTTTATAGGCCAGATACTTCTAGCCCTAAGTGTCTACATTGTGCATAATCGGATTGGCAGGGAGAAAAAGATAGACAAACACATCGTCAAACAGATCCATAAAGAGAAATATCTTTCCATAGTCGCTCTTGTGCTTATTGTCTTGGGATACCTGCTGGAGCTTCCCAGCAAGTTAGTGTGATCAAAATGACCAAAGCAATCTTTAACAAAGAAATTATCGCAGAAAGCGATGAATGTATAGAAGTAGAAGGAAACCAGTACTTCCCGCCGGATTCGGTAAAAAAGAAATTTCTCAAGAAAAGCGGCAATACCTACACCTGTCCATGGAAAGGATTATGTTATTATTATGATGTAACGGTAAAAGGAAAAACTGTCAAAGACGGTGGTTGGTGTTACCCTAAGCCGAAGCCGGCTGCCAAACAGATAGCAGGATATTTTGCCTTTTGGAAGGACGTCAAAGTCAAAGGATAATTTTAAATAGGAAACAGCACTTCACGTTCCATGAAAAAGACGTGGGTGCATTTGATCGTCATCCTCTTCCTGATTCTTTCAGGCCTTGGCTACTATCTTTACTCCTCCCTCACCGTGCGGATAGCTCAGCCTTATTCCATGGATTTCATCACTCTTCAACCCGGTTACAAAATAGAAGTCTTTGCTGACGACTTAGGTCCTCAGAAAGTTTCTATTCCTGGTCCGAATAATGGTGTTAGGATGGTAGAGTATCAGGAAGGTATCTTTTACGCTACTATTCCCGGCAAAGGGGAAGTGATCGCCCTTCACGACCAGGACAGCGATTGGAACATAGAAAAAAGAACTACCTTCATTTCCGGACTGACTAGGCCGCATGGCATTGCTCTCCACGATGGTTATGTCTACATTGCAGCCGAAGATGAAGTGATCAGAGTTAAAGATCTCAATGGCGATGGGATAGCTGAGCCGGAAACAATGGAGCATCTTGTTGATCTTCCGGCAGGAAGTCATTGGACTAGAACCGTAAAAATATTCAATGATGAAATGTACATCTCTATCGGTTCTACCTGCAATGTCTGTCACGAAGAAAATCCCTGGCGAGCTAAAATAATAAGATGTAATCTTGATGGATCAAACTGCAATATCTTCGCTTCTGGATTACGAAATGCTGTGGATCTGGAATGGCATGAAGGTGAAATCTGGGCCACCGATAATGGAAGGGACTTGTTGGACAATGATTTACCCCCTGAAGAAATAAACATCATTGAAGAAGGAAAGAATTATGGCTGGCCGATCTGCTACGGAAAAAATATCCATGATACTGAGTTTGATAAAAATACTTACATTCGAAATCCATGTATGGAACCTTTTGAAACCCCATCCCTGATAGACATGCAAGCTCATTCGGCTCCGATTGGTTTAGCATTTTACGAAGGCGACTTGTTGGTGGCATTTCACGGCTCCTGGAACAGACAGCCGCCGACAGGATATAAAGTGGTTAGGATCACCTTGAAAACAAATGAAATACAAGATTTTGCTGCCGGCTGGCTCGCTGATGACGGTTCAGTCCGGGGAAGACCGGCAGATATATTAATTGTCAATAATTCTATTTTAGTAACCGACGACGTCGCGGGAAAGATCTACCGCATCTACAAATCATGAAACCAAACCAAAGCGCGGCTGGACCAAAAAGAAGAAACTGGCGGATTTTTATTGCCAGTGTTTTCTTTGTCTTGGGGTTTTCTCTTATCTTTTCCTTAGTGGGAGTGTTGCTGCAGAGTGTCTTATCAAATGTCGCCAGCAGCGTTCAACTCTGGCTGGGCAGGATTGGCGGTGTTATCATCATTCTTTTTGGAGTATACCTTCTCGGACTGCTGGACATCTCCTTCCTACAGCGTGAGCATAAGCTGCGCGTTACGCGAAAATTCAGTTCCATGTACCTGACTTCGTTTATTTTTGGCGCTGCCTTTGCCGTTGGCTGGACTCCCTGCGTTGGCGCTGTGCTGGGAGCAATCTTAACCTTAGCAGCAACGCAGCCGGGGTCGGCATTCTTCTTGATGCTCGCCTATTCGCTGGGCTTAGGCATTCCCTTCTTAATAGTTGGCTTATTTACAAACAAGGCTCAAAAGCTTCTTTCCAAAGCAGGGAAATGGCTGCACTATTTGCAGTACGTTTTTGGTGTCATTTTGATCCTCTTGGGAATACTTGTCTTCACAAATCAGTTAAGCAGGGTCGCAAATCTTGCTTTTGTAACTGACCTGTTGACGCGGTTGAATGTTGGCGGAATGTCCTCAAGCATGAGCAGCCTCAATCTGGGCATTGCTTTCTTTGCTGGCTTTGTTTCCTTCCTCAGCCCCTGCGTGATGCCCTTAATACCTGCTTTCCTTTCTTATCTGGCTTCAGTCGGAGTGAAACACGGGAAAAAGGAAGGAGAAGAGGCACTGGAAACTCAAGATAAAAAATGAAAAGAAAGACTATCATTCTAATAGCAGTTCTTGTACTGGTCGTTGCTGCGATCTATTATTTCGAGCAGAGTAAAGCAGGTCCTGCTGATCTAGGAAGCGGAGGCGAAGAACAGGAAATGCCAGCCGCTCAGAAAAAAAATGGCTTGGAGATGCCGCCCATGCCTGAAGTACAAAAGCAGGGAAAACCGCCTTTGAAAGACGGACGCTGGCCTTTAGCTCCCGAACTTGTCGGCCTTACCGGCTATATCAATGCAGAGGAAGGATTACAGCTGGCTGATCTTGAAGGGAAAGTGGTTTTAGTCGACTTCTGGACCTACAGCTGTATCAATTGCATCAGAACCCTTCCCCATCTCACTGCCTGGGACGCTAAATACAAAGACCAAGGGCTGGTCATTATCGGCGTGCATACACCAGAATTTGAATTTGAAAAGAAGAGGGAAAATGTTCTCGCGGCAATGGAGAAATATGGGATCCAATACCCTGTCGTGCAGGATAATGATTATGCCACCTGGAGAAATTATAAGAATCGTTTTTGGCCGCACAAATATCTCATTGATGCTGATGGTTATATCCGTTATGACCATATCGGCGAAGGAGAGTATGACAAAACGGAGAAAAAGATCCAGGAATTGCTGCAGGAAATTACGGCAGACGTGGATGAAGAGTTGACAGGTCTTGCTGACAAAACGCCGACAGTCCGAACGACTCCTGAATTATATGCAGGGTATGCATTTGCTCTTCCCCGAGGGCAGAATATCGGCAATGAGCAGGGATTGCAGCCGGGAAAGACAGTGGTCTATGCGTTCCCGCTGCAGATGGACCATGACACCATTTATCTTGACGGCACTTGGCTGAGCAATGAAGATAACCTGGAAGCTAAAAGTTCAGGGGTAATAGCTCTCGATTTCACGGCCGCTTCTGTCAACATCGTAGCTGATGCTCTGGACAAGCCCGTGATGATGGAAGTCCTTCTTGATGGCCAGTACATCACAGAAGACCAAGCAGGAGATGACGTAGAGTTTGATGATGGAAAGGCTTTTGTGATTATCGATGAGCCAAGGTTGTATAATGTTGTAGATGCCGATGTAATGAACGCAGAACTGAAATTGAAAGTTTCTCAAGGATTTACATTCAATGCCTTTACGTTTGGATAGGCTGTCTTTTCTCTTTTTAGTAATTCGAGGGCATTTTATTTTTTAAAATACACTTTCCCACCCATTCTAGATGAATCTTTCAGATTTTCGTTGCTGCGAAGAAGAGCCTCCTCCTCATCAGGCAGTATAACCTCTTGGTAATAATCATGCTCAGATCGTTTCAACGCCAGCGCAGCTTCATGGACACTTTTATATGTTGGCAATTTCGCTTCAGATCCGCTAATGCTGATAACTCCATAAAACCCATTTTCTCCTGGATACAGATACACAAAATGTCCATGGTCATTTGCTTCATCTGACAGAAAGAGACCTACTCCCTTTTCATCTAGAGAATAATGGGATAAGGGCATAACCTCGTCGCAATCCCCTTTTTTGGAACGTAAAAATGCTAATGCTGAAATCCAGACATCGCATTTTTTATCATCTTTATCGCAATAAATCCCGCCAAACTGCTCTTTATCTTTCCTGTACTTTACTGTAGGTTGGTCTATCCATTTTTGTATCGCTTGAGGATTGTTATGAAATTCTTCCAGCAGCTGCGCCTCCTCTGTTGTAACCGGAGGAAGCACTCTCATATATGGCGTACATGGAGATATTACTACTAGTGCTGTGGCGCCAGCGACGGTCATTGCGCTCTTCTTCAATCCATCTAAAAACCCCTCTTTTGTCGGCCAGCTCCGCACTATCCTTTCCAGCGAATCAATTGCTTTTCCGATAGAAGAACGAGACCATGATAGTATTTTAAGATAATGTTTATACACTATATGTTTTTAATCTATTTTGGGTATTTGCCTTGTCCAGTCAGAAATTCTGTTCTAGGTGTCTTATAATTTCAGCAGATTCACCAAGGTATCTGCCATCAATCTTGATTACCGGAACGGTGGGAACGCCGCTCTTTTCCCGTAATTCCTTCCGTAATGGAGCTTCCCTGTCCCTTGGCACGTTTACCTTGTCGTAGTTTAGGCCAAGTTCCCTCAATTTCTGCCGTACTTTTTCACAGTAAGGGCATTCTTCAAATTGGTAAAGGGTTATTGATGCCATGATTAATATCTGAAAAAAGAGTTTTTAATAAAGGTTGTGGAAATAATGGCTTGTCCAGATGTTAAGATACTTTGATGCTTACTTCCGGAGTAGGCGAGCATAACCTCCCTCTGCAGCTCCTTCAGAAATAATAGCATCTATATTGTGCGGCATCAATCCTACTTCCCGAGCAATTTCTTCTCCATAACTCTTTCCCGAAGCACCCGGTTTAATCTTAAAAGTATAAACGAGTTTTACACCATCGTCAATACAATCTACCTGCAAGTTTCGTGCGGCAGGCAGTCTTCCATTTTCAACTTCATCAGTAAGAGGATGCATATGAGTGGTAAAGTAAGTTGTTGAACCTAATTGGTGAAATCCATCCAGAAGTGCTAAAGATTGTTTTTGCCCTTCTCCGTAGCTGGTTCCACCACAGGGTTCGTCTAGAATAACTAAACTAAAGGGAGTTGCACGTTGAAGAATACTTTTCATTCTATACAATTCATTTCTATATCGTCCATCACCCTGAGTAATATCATCTGGAGCAACAAAATGAGTGTAAATGCCATCTACAAAACTCAGTTCTGCAACTTCAGCTGGAACAAATAGACCACTTTGAGCCATAATCTGAAGCAGCCCCACTGTTTTAATATACGTAGTTTTACCACCATTATTTGGACCTGTAATAACAAACATATTTTCGTCTGCATTTGAGGTAATATCATTCGGTGTAACCTGCATGGCCTTTCTCCTTTCTCCAACCAGTGGATTTCTTACATTTTTAACATCAGTTCTTCTTTCCTCTTTAGCGAGAAGAATAGGTTTGGTAATGTCAAACTCTCGTTCTTTGAGTTTGGCAAAATAATCTGTGAAACAGCTGTAAAAATAAAGAGGTCCAACCAAAGCAGTCATTGCATAAACCTGTTTTGAATACTCTCTAAGAAGGGAAGTAAACTGCCTTTCGATAAAAAGGTGTATATCCCTACCTAACCTATTTAATTCTCCAGATCTTTCTATTAAAGCTTGTTCTTCCGTCCTCTGTTGTTCTTGTTTGAAGTCTGGATCTTCTTTTTTCCTATTCACTACTTTTCGTAAAAGAGATGAAATATATCCCCTCTCGGCTGGTTCTTCAACAAGTTCCGAGAGATCAATATCTATTTCCGAGGAATCTGAAGAGACTAGCTCAAAAGCAGACATACTTGTAGGCTTACCATTGTTGTCAAAAGCAACCCTAAAAGTGACTCCACTTAAATTTTCAATTTCAGGTACTAGCTTACAAGTTTCCTGAAATCCTCCTGAGTCCTTAATGCTCTTGAAATAAGTGTTCACTTCTTGTAATACTCGGGACTTTGCAGAATCCAAATTAGGTAAGTGATTTACAAAGGTGATGTACTCTCTCAGTAGACGCAATCTATTCATAAATTCAGAAGAATGAATATCTCTAACTTGAAGTAAAGAATCACGAAAGTGGTACAGTTTTTGTGCATAGGTAGAAACAGTCTGTCTTAAATCCGTATCTAATAATAGCTCTTCAAAGACCTCTTGTCTGTAAACTACTGTTTCTAGATCTTCTCTCAGTTCCCTGAAAACAGATTTGGCTACCTCATGCCCATACTCATTTAATGAAACAGCATCTAGTAACAGCTCTAAACTTAGATCTTCTGAAGAGGTAGTATCTAGATGAAAAGTATTTCTAGTTCCAAATGGATTCACAATATCCGGTGCGGTTACTATTTCTACCATTGTTTATGATGAAAATTGGTCTTTCATTTAAATAATTAACTACTTTTAAATGGTCTCTTTATTTACCCTCATAACTTTTATATAACGCGGTCTTTTTTAGGACTATCTCCATGAAGAAACCAATATCCTTCCGGAATGGACGGGGATTAACCTTGCGCGGCTTTGTCTTTGAGCCTAGAAAGTATGACACGGCTGTTGTTTTCCTTCACGGCTTTCCCAGCAGCTGCCGCGGCTTTACTGTTCCTCGTATCTCTAAAGCAGCAGAAAAGGCAGGGTATCTCCTACTGGTGTTTGATTTCAGCCATACTGATTCCTCTGACGGCAAGTTTGAAGATAAATTGATGAGCAAGGAAGTTGATGATGTCAAGTACGCGATAGACTTTTTATCTGCTAACTACCCATTTAAACAATTAGTTGTCATCGGTCATTCTACTGGTGCTATCGATGCTGCATTATATGCGCATAGCGATCCGCGGATTGACAAGCTGGTCTTGATGGGTCCGGTCAGTGATTTAAAACATGCTGCCAGATATGATTTTACCGATCTTCAGATGCATGATTTCTGGATGAAAGGATATATCCGTTACAACAGGCCGGGCAAATGGTACCACGGCAAGAAGTTGAAGAAGGCCTTCTACGACGAATTTTTCAGATTAGACATTCCTGCTGCCATCAGTAAATTCAAGAAGCCGCTGCTCATAGTCCACGGGGAAAAGGATGAAGTCATACCTGTTGAAAAAGATCCAAAAGAATTATTCAGGATGGCCAATAAACCTAAGAAGCTGGTGATCATCAAAGGATCCGATCACAGTTTTTCCAATCCGGTTCATTTCATAAAATTACTCAAGACTATTCATGAATTTGTTAAACGATAAGAAGATAGGTTTCATTTCTTTCGGTCTTGCTTCTTGCTATCCCGCACATGGCTTCCAATGACGATAGCAGCGCTGATCAGTATCAAATTCTTGACAATATACTGCCCTTCTGTCGTCAAGGCATATGGTTTTGCGCCAAAGACAACCTCTGGCAATATCAGAAACGGCAAAAACGTGCCGACCATTTGCACCATCAGCAGTAAGATTCCAAGGCGTATCAATGGCTTATACAACAGGCACAGACCAATAACTACCTCCCACCAGCCCAGGAAGGGAACAAACCAGGCGGGAGAAAACCAATAGACTGTGTGTGCTACTAATTCCTGTGCCGGGCTGACTCCAAGAGGTTTAAGGATGCCAAACCAGATGAAAATGACTGCTAAGGAATACCGCAGCAATGGCAGGCCAGCTTTTTTCATCCAGCCGGTTATTTTTGCATCAACCTGATCAAATTGTTTTTGCGCGATCTTTATTATGGATTTCATTTTCACTCAGCACACTTCCTGCAATTCCTTAATCATCCTTTATCAACACCGCCCTTGCCGGCGCAGCTTCCAGTCCTTTGTAGGAAAGCGGCAGACAGAGTAATGTATACTTCCCTTCTTTAACCTTTCCTAAACGCAGGCCTTCGATGATAGGGATGTTATTACCCAGCAGAAACTGGTGCGTTTCATGATTGGGCTGATCTCTCTCAATACCTAGATAATCAATGCCCACTGCTTTAATCTTCTTCTCGGCCAAGTATTTGGCACCGCTCTTCTCCAAAGAGATGAAATCATACTTGAATGCAGCTGTTGGCATCAATGCGCTGTTTTTTGTTTTTAAGAGGATAATGTCGTTGGCTTTTATTCCAAATCCCTTCAGGTCTTGTTCCGTAATTGTATCCGTAACATGACTTACATCAAGCACCCTGCAGCTGCCGATAAGATCTGCAAGTTCAACCTGGTCTATTGTTTTGCCGTTTTGAGTATAATGTGCAGGAGCATCGACATGCGTGCCGGTATGGCTGTCTAATTCAACTATCGACTGCCTGGCCTGATCTTTCTCCCACGTCCTGAAAAAAGTAAATCGTACCAGCTTTCTTTCTTTATAGGGTGTGATGTCCTCACTTAAGGGCCAGCTGATGTCTATCATCTTTCTGGTCCCTGAATGAATCACTCGTGAATTATTCATTCCATCTTCACCGCATTTCTTCCTTCAAGCCAATTCTTAAGGCGGCCACTGCCGCTCCATACAAGCTAACATTGTAATCTGTAATAACATAGACTGGAATATTTTGTAGTACTTCCTGCAATTTTTTGGTTCTTGTCAATTCCTGGGTGAAGGCTTTGTTCTGGAACATGCCAATATTTTTTCCAGCAATACCTCCAGCTATATAGACTCCTCCCTCTGCAAGAATGTCAAGGGCAAAATTTTTAGCACAGCGTCCGTAGAAAGCCAGGAACATTGTGAAGGTGTCCTTGCATTGCGCATCGTTCTCTTGATACTTGGCGATAAGCTGGGGATCACAGCCTGATTTTTCTATTTCAACGGTGTATTTGGTGTTGCTGTATTTTTTGTCCTTTCCTAAGAAAAGATAGATATTTCTGATACCGTTACCGGACAAGGCATCCTCCCACGTGACTACTGCACTCTTGCTTCTGCTGCGGACGAACTCAGCGAATTCATATTCATTTTTGTCTGTAACTATCAGCTCAGCATGCCCTCCTTCAGAAGGAAAGGGAACATAGCATTTTTTGTCCTCATCAAACAGAAGGATTGCTTTTCCCAACCCCGTTCCAGCGCCAAGCAGGGCCAGCGTCCCGTTTTGCGCAGGTTTTCCTTTCTTGATAGTCTTTATACTTTTTTTTGGCAATGCTTCTATGCCATAGGCGATAGCTTGGAAATCATTGATTGCTATAGCAGCAAGCCCAGTCTTTTTCTGTATTTCAGATGTATCTACACTCCAGGGAAGATTGGTGATTTTGATATACGTTCCATTTTTGGAAACAACTCCCGCTCCGGCGACGCAGCAATGACGGGGAGAAATCCTGTATTTTTCACGAAGATGATCCAGCACCTGCTCAACAACAGCGGTGAAATCAGTAACGTCCCTGCTTCTGAAATGAAATGAGATCAGAAGCTTTACTTTTCCTTTTTCTCTGTGTAACAAGCCAAAATCAGTGTTTGTTCCTCCGATGTCAACAGCTAGAATACTGTCGTTTTTCCCTGCAATCTTTTCTGCAGCTTCTTTTTTGTACAGTCTCTCTTCAAACAGGATCATCAGTTTTCCTCTTTTTGGATAAAGTGGACGTCATAAAAATGCGGGAAAGCGCCTGACCCCGGATTAAAGTCCATGGCTTGAACGGCGCTTTCTAATCCCCGCATTTTTAGGACACGTAAAATGTGGCAAAGACCACATTTTTGTGCAGAAAACAAATCTTGTTTTCTTGCACCAAAAAGCCAGAGCCATTCATCCATTGGCTGAAGCCAATGGCTTTCTGGCTTTTTTAGTGTAATCTGGCTTTCCGCCTCACTGTTCTTTTTTTGGCTTTTTTGCAATGGTATGCAGCACTACAAATAACAGCACCACCACGGCAAAAATTCCTCCAAAACCTAAAAATTGAATTTCCTCGCTTTGAGAACCAACTGCCGCTCCGGTGATCTGCACTGCTTCGGAGCCAAGGCCGATGAGGGAAAGTATCATCACCACTGCTGCCATGACTACAAGTAGTTCATACTTTCTGGTTGAAGTTGGCTGCAATGATGCTGCAGGGAAGGGAACTTTAGGCTGCACCACCAGCTTTTGTACTTCTCCGATCCTGTTCTTTACCACAGCAGCAGCAGACTTTCTGTCAACAACAGTTGATAAGAGCTTAGCCAGCTTCCTATCTTTGTGTACATCTTTAACCCAGTTATGAAAATCATTCTTGTTTTTATTGACATGATGACTGAAAGTCCTTTCATCCATGGTTTCCAGAGCTTGAAGAAGCTCATGCAGGTTCTTTAAGGTGGTTCCATCAACTACCCAGAAATACTTGCTGGAATGCGTGTCAGCTAAAATATTGCGGTTCATCTGCAGCCTCTTTCTATTTGTTCTTTATTAGAATAATCTTAGAAAGCAATTTCTTTTATAAATATTTTGCAGTTGGCCAGGTAGAGTCGCAACGTTTAAATAACATCAATTCTTTCTAGTTTAGTGAGATAGGCGTACTATGCCCAAGATAAAGTTTATCACCCTTGAACAATTGATGGAGATGGACGTGAACAAACAACGGTTCAAGTTGGTCGAGGTTCTTTCTCCGGATTCCTATAAGAAAGGACACATTCCTGGCGCCATTAACATTCCTGTCGATAAGCTGAAGACTGACGGAAAGAAGCAGTTGAAGAAAACTGATACTATTGTGGTGTATTGCGCCAGCTACACCTGCCATGCCAGCACCAATGCAGCTGCCCTCTTTGGGAAAATGGGGTATGGAAAGGTTCTTGATTATAAGGCAGGAAAACAGGGCTGGGTTGATGCTGGATTTGAATTGGAGAAATAACCATGAAATCCTTTGACCTAATAGTGATCGGCTCCGGCGCGGGGTTAGATGTTGCTGCAGGGGCCGCTGAGCAGGGACTGAAAGTAGCTATCGTTGAAGAAGGCCCTATGGGCGGGACGTGCCTTAACCGCGGCTGCATTCCGTCGAAAATTGTCATCACTTCAGCAGAAGTGGCGGAAACTATCCATCGTGCTTCAGAATTTGGTTTACGGGCTTCTCTTAATAAAGTGCAATTCAAACAAGTGACGGATAGAGCCAGCACGATGGTTGATGCTGATGCCGGTTCTATCGAAAAGAATGTCCGTGCCGATAAAAGTCCGGTACTCTTCAAAGGGCGGGGAAAATTCATCGGTAAATATCTTCTTGAAGTAAATGGCGAAAAGATTAAAGGGAAAAAAATTGTTATTGCCGCCGGCGCGCGACCAGTTATCCCTCCCATTCCAGGATTAGACACAGTTCCGCACATGACTAGCACAGAAGCCCTGCGCCAAACAGTTCTTCCCCAAAGCCTGATAATTATCGGTGGGGGTTATATTGGTGTGGAATTAGGCTTCTTTTATGCTGAATTGGGAACGAAAGTGACTATCGTGCAGAGAAATAAATTGTTAGTTCCGCGGGAAGATCAGGAAGTGGCGGATTTGATCACTTCTCTCTGGAAGAAAAAATATAATGTGCTTACCAACGCAGATGTGGTAAAGGTAGAAAAACAGGGGAAGAAGATTGAAGTTACTGTAAAGATCGGAAATGCCCTTACAAAAATCAGGGCAGAAAAACTGTTGGTCGCTACCGGAGTGAAGCCAAACTCAGATACGCTGCAATTGGAAAAAACTGGTGTGAGAGCGGATAAAAAAGGCTTTATTACAGTCAATAAATTTATGGAAACAAATATCAAAAACATCTATGCTTTAGGAGACATCGCCGGCGTTTACATGTTCAGGCACAGCGCTAATCTGGAAGCAGAATATGTTTTAAATAATATTCTAGGCAGAAAGAAACCAGTTGATTATTATCCAATGCCGCATGCTATTTTTACCTCTCCGCAGATTGCTGGAGTAGGCTTGACCGAACAGGAAGCGCAGGAACAGAAGAAGAATTATGTGGTGAGCAAATATTATTATCATCAAACTGCAAAAGGCTTCGCCCTGGCAGAAGAGCACGGCTTTGTAAAGCTGATTGTCGACAAAAAGAGCAAGGAAATTCTTGGCTGCCATATCATTGGCCCGGAAGCGTCGGTGCTGCTGCATGAAGTCTGCGTAGCCATGAAAGCGGGAAAGAACAAAGCTCTGGATCTGCTGCGGGATACTGTACATGTCCACCCGGCTTTGAATGAAGTGGTGCAGAGAGCTGCTTTAAGTGTCCCTTTATAGAATGGTCATCAAGAAAGAAGGATATAAGTGGGTCTTGTATACCAAAGATGGAAAGAAAGTCTTGGGAGAATTTAGAACTAAGAAAGCAGCCTTGAAAAGAGAACGGCAGATAATATATTTTAAGAATTTGAAAAGATAAGAAAACAAAAATTAATTTTAACTCCCTAAATACACTCGCAACAGCTTATACACTTCTTGCAGTCAGGACACAGGTCATCTTTGTCAACTTCTTCCCTGCAAGCTGGGCATTCTTTCATGGTCATGGTATGTTCACCTCTACGACTTAATTGCGGCAGAAATAAAAGAAGGGGTATATAAATTTATCCGGTTTACGGCTGATATTAAACCAGATATAGGTGTACTTGGACGAAACTGACTTGAAACAAAAGATTTTATATAATCACTGTATTTTTATGATAATATGGACTGGATCAAAATTGGTCAAGAATGTGTAACTTCCGCCATCAAAGTGCTTAGAGGACTCAAAGAGGTAAAGGCGTTCAACAACAAACTCAACATTAAAACCAATGCAGACCTGATTTCTCATAACAAAATAAAAGAGATATTAACAAAATCAGGTGCATCTTGTGATTTAATCTCTGAGGAAGCTGAAGAAGTTATTAAAATCAATGGCGGAAATAAAAAAGTACAAGTAGTCACTGATCCTCTTGATTACACCCATTTTTTCCTACGAGGAGAATTGTCTTTTTGTAGTGTTGCACTAATGGTTTTAATTAATGGACTCCCAAAGTATGCTTTTGTTGGAAGTATTTCCAATAATGATATGTACCACTGTGATGAAAAATCAGCTTACAAAAATAATAAAAGAATAACAGTTCCAACAAAAATTCAGGGGAAAAACATTATTGTTGGTTATGCACCTTACAAATTTAGAGCAAAAAAATTTGTAGATGGTTTAGCTGATCTAACAGAGGGAAATTACTTTATCTATAACTTTGGTGGGCAACTTCATTCCGCAAAAATTGCTGTTGGCATTTATGACGCATTAATTGAAGTGCGAGATGAATCTCTCCATGAATTTGCTGGTGCGATTATAGCAGAAAGAGCCGGAGGAGTAATATCAACTCTGGATGGTAAACCAATAGACTGGAATCCATCAAAAAAACAAACGTTATTAGTAGCAAGAAACAAAAAAATCCAAAAAGACATTCTTGACCAATTTAAAAAATACCGAGAATCTTAGTTTTATCCCAAGTTCTTAACTCTATGCAATGAATTGCTAAGCTTTGTGTCGCCAATAATCACTTTGCTGAGAATTCTATTCCCCTTCTATGCACCTACACTTCCCAACTTTTTGATTACACCCTTTACACATTACGCACAAAGGGCAATGCGACAGGGCAGCTAATTTATAGGCTTCATAACCACAGGTAAGGCAGGCAAATCCTTTCTTTAGTTTGGGAGGCAGCTTCAATCTTTTTTTCTGGTGCTTGCTCATTTTCGACCCTTCATCTTCACCGCAGCCCTGACTGCTTTGATGATATCATCTGATGTCAAGCCAAAGGCTTTAAACAACTCTGTCGGTTCACCGCTCTCGCCAAACCGATCCTTAACCCCAACTCGTTTAATTGGCACCGGATAATTTTCTCCTAAGAATTCTGCGACTGCTCCAGCTAAGCCGCCCTGCCATTGATGCTCTTCCGCCGTTACCACGCAGCCAGTGATCTTAACTGCTTTCATCAGCGTTATTCCATCTAACGGCTTAACCGTATGACAATTCAAAACTTGACAATCAATTTCTTTCTCTAATTTCTTTGCTGCAATCATCGCTTCATACACTAATGGCCCATTGGCAACAATAGTGCAATCTTTTCCGGACCTGAATTCGTCGATCCTGCCTACTTTGAAAGGAGTCTTTTCCGTAGTGATAGATGGATAATCAGCACGGCCAAATCTAAGATACACCGGTCCAGGAGTTTCTGCAGCAGCAACAGTTGCTTTTTCACATTCAACATCATCGCAGGGAACAATCACCGTCATGCCTGGCTGTAATCGCATTAAACCTACATCTTCTAACGCTTGATGCGTTGCTCCATCCGGCCCGACAGAAATTCCTGCATGCGCTCCGGCGATCTTCACATTGATTTCTTTTCCCGGCTTGCTGCCCCAGTTATTGTAGCTGATTGTTGTCCGTATTTGTTCGTTATTTCTGCCTGGACTGAATACGGCGTAGGAGGAAATGAAAGCTATCTTTCCGGCTGCGGCCATTCCCGAGGCCAGAGACGCCATATTTTGTTCGGCCACGCCTACTTGCACATACCTTTCAGGAAATTTTTTCTGGAACCATTCGCTTCGGGTAGATTCAGATAAATCTGCACAGAGAACGACAACATTTTTGTTTTTTTCTCCAGCTTTGACCAATCCTTTCCCGTAACCATCTCTAGTTTTAACTTTCTTGAGATCTTTTGCGTACAGGTTTTTTACCAAATACGCCTTTGGATTTATGTTTACCATTTAGTTTCTATTCCCTGTTTTATCAATCACGATTTTGAATTATATTTCCTCGCCACACCCTCAATTCAGCCAGCGCAACTTTTGCCTGTTCCTCAGTCGGCGGCTTGCCGTGCCAGAGATGATCATTCTCCATAAAACTCACACCCTTTCCTGGAATATTGTGAGCCATAATCAAGGTCGGTTTCTCATAAATTGTTGCTGCCTCATTACAGGCATCAATGACTGCTTTAATGTTATTGGCATCAATCTCAATCACATGCCAGTTGAAGGATCTATACTTGTCGGCAAGCGGTTCAAGGGGCATGATCTCTTCGGTATGCCCATCTATCTGGATGTTATTTCTGTCGATAAATCCAGTAAGATTATGCAATCTGTTTTTTCCTGCAAACATGGCTGCTTCCCAGGTCTGGCCAGCTTCTTGTTCCCCGTCGCTCATCAGGCAATAGACTCGATTCTTCTTGTTATCCATGCGCAATGCATAGGCCATTCCGGCAGCCTGGCTCAGTCCTGAACCGAGAGGGCCGGAGGTCGTCTCTAACCCAGGCAGTGAAGTCCGATGAGGATGACCTTGCAGTCTGGTGCCAAAATGACGCAACGTCTTCAATTCTTTTCTGGAAAAGTATCCAGCATTAGCCATCGTAGAATAAAGAACTGGACAGATATGCCCGTTGGAAAGAACGACAAAGTCACGTTCCTCCCAGAAAGGATATTTTGGATTATGTTTGAGAATGTTAAAGTAAAGAGCGGTAAACACATCAGCCATTCCTAACGGCCCGGCGCTGTGTCCAGAGCCGGCAGAAACTAACGCCTCAATGAGGTCCTGCCGTATCTGATTGGCAATAAGTTTAAGTTTCTTGCCGTCATTTATTTTCTTTGCTGGAGCGATTATTGCTGTTTTTTTCATTTTCCTCTTTTTTCGTATGGAGGCTATTTTTTCAATTAATAAACTTTTGGGTGTGCTTGTAAGTGTCATTCTAATTTTTTTTCAGATGCGCCATTTGTGGCGGTGCGACGGTCAAATGCTTCACTTCATTTTGCATTTGCCCTACTCGGGATCCCGAATGGAGCAGCCCCTCCCTCGTCGCACGCCACTATGGCGCAGACGAACTCGGGGGAAGTCCCTTACGGGGTGAGTTCGTAGGACATTTTCCAATGGAAAATGGCCGTCTGCTGCCATAGCGTGGCGCAAGAAAGAGCTAAATCATTTTCTCAACACTACACGAGCTTAACCACAACAATTATAAAGTTATTTTATTTCTTTTAAAAAGAGATGGTAGGAAAAAATTCTGTGGGAGATTACAAAAATACTGCAAAGGACAAAGGCTTTCAGGGGAAGAGGCAGGATGTTTTTGATTTCCAGCCTCGCCCCAGTCCAGCAGCAACTGATAAACAGACATCACCTGACGGAAAACACAAACGAACTATCGTCTTTATCTCCATCATTGCCGGTATTATTTTACTTCTCTTCGTGTTCAGGCCTAATATTCTTGGTTTGGGCGTTTATGATGAAGGCCAATCCAGCGATGCTATCAATGAGCTAGGCAGACAGGAAACCGATGAACAACAGCTGGGATCTTATGGTGTGCAAGATCTTGGGAAAAGTATTCAGGAATTGCGCGCGGAACTTAGCTCGCAAAACAACCAACTCAGCGATCTTCTGCAGAACGATATCAACCGCATCACTGCTGATTTTGCCTTCTGCCTGACAGAAAAATCATCCCTTGAAGATTCTTACCAGACCCGTATTGCAGCGCTGCAGACCGATATTCTGGAGAAGAGCAAGGTAATCGAAGAACAGAATCAGCGCATCCAGGCTCTTGAAGCACAGGATGGTGAAAAATCAAGCGGTCTTCGGGAGGAAATGAAATCTCTTCAAGAGGAAGTAAAAGCCATGCAGGCTCGTTTCGATGCTCTAGCAAAGAGTACAGCCTATAGCATCTGCTGCAAACAAAAGGTGGATAATAACAGGATTAATTATTATGATCTTAGCAACAACAAAATTGTCTGCCTGGAAGAAGGAACTTTAGCTCTCAACTGTTTCTCGTAGATGAGTCCTCAACTATAGCAAATAACTTTAATTTTCGTAGTTAGACGAAAAGCAATCCCAAAGTTATTTGCTATCCAGGAAATCGCTTTAGCTTTGGCAAATCTTACGATTATTAAAGTGATTTCCTATAAAATAAAAGAAATAAGAATAAACCCTGATTTAAACTAACAAAATTCACAGACATTCTTCCCTTTCATCACTTTCATCTTTTTGCTTTTGCTTGAAGCAGCGGCACTTTTTTTTGCTGCACCAGCTTTTTTTGCCATTTTTGTTTTTTTCATAGCCATATTTTCTCATCCTCCTAGTAGATTGTATAAATCATGAGTGATCCAAGAGCCACGAGGAATAAGCCGACTAAAAGACGCATCAGGCCGCGATGCCTTTTCCTCCATGCTTCCATCCTTATCGACGATTTTCCAAAATAGGAAACGCCGATGATCACGAATAAAGGCAGTATAAACACTACGTTGTACAGCAGGAGCAGCGGAATGCCCTGTGTATAATCACCTTTACCCAAAATTGCCAGTATCGCTAAATACGGAGCTCCCGTGCAGGGAAGTTCAACCAGCACGACAAAAATTCCCAGCAGCCCTGCTGAGAGATAGCTTAACCAGAGATTACTGCCATTTAATTTCTCTATTTTGGAAGTATAAAGCCTGATTCTTTTCTCTGCTCCCGGAATCATCTTCAGGGAAATACCTTTCCCGTACCAGAAGAAATCCTTAATCTCCAGCAGTCCTGCGCCGATGGCAATGACAGCTGCAATCCAATACACAACCTGCGACAAGCCAAATGATACTGTAAATTTAAGGAAACCGAGGCCGATCAGGAAGTAGGTAGTGTAGACGACGGAAGTATAGATCGCACCTCCAAGCAGCATCTTGTTAGGGCTCTTGAACACTTTTGTCATAAAGGCAATCAGAAAGATAAGCACTCCAAATACACAGGGGTTGATGCTGTCAAGAAGCGCAGCGCCGACAAGTACTGGCAGAGTCAATCCTTCTGGAAACATTTAAATCGTACACCCCGAAAATTCACGCAGTTCTTTTATGGAAAGGAAACCGGTATGGCGTTTCAGTTCTTCCCCATCCTGTTCCATAATCCAGGTCGGCGTTCCTTCAATATCTTTTTTTATGCATAATTCGGTCTGCGCATTCTCGCCTTGGGGGTGGCATTCAATCTCCTTAATGTACTGGAATGAAGGCCCAAACATCTTTCGTGTCCTGGCGCAGACACCGCAGCGGAAAGAACCGTACATTGTGACATCTTTCTCAGTGATGCATTGTGCAAGGGGGTCGTAATTAACCTTCTCTGAAACCGGGAAGTTGAGAATCGCTAAGGGGATAATGTTAATGATAAGAATTGCAATCAAGAGGCCTTTCAGATCTTTCATAACAGTTTTCCAGAAGGGTTTTTTCTTCTCTCTCCGGTATAAGACAACTGACAAGGCTAGCGTAGTGAGAACAATGATATGAACAAGCGTACAGAATGGACAGATAGACTGGAGAATGATCTCCGCTATTACTAAGTACACGACAAAGAGGATTCCCAGGATATTCCAGCCCAGAAGGGCTGTAATCACGGCACCGTCTTTTTTCATGCCTTTCCAGGAAAGGAAGAAGAGTATCACAAACCATAACGCTCCAAACAAGGCTACTGGGACATTGAACAGTTCAGAATAGATGCTGGTATTCACCAAAGAGCAGGAGACTCCTTCGCTGAGGTCGCAGAAAGCGCCTTCAATTGGATTGTCGTAATGATTTTTAACTAAGTACAGGGAAGTAAGGAAGCCGATGACTGATAAAATCATAAAAATAGTCAGAATCGTCTTTTTGTTCATACTATCACCGGCTCTTTTCTCAATTTTTGTTCTTACAAGGATTTTCTCATATATAAAAGTAACGACAAAAGCGGCTTTTATGAAACCCTCGCCAATGTGGCCAGTGAGCACTGTGCCAGTCGTCAGACAGGCCATGCCCTCCCTTTCGATAGATATAGACGGGGAGGGTGCGAACGAGAGGGTTTCATAAAAGCAGACAAAAGCCATACTAACAAAAACTCTTATAAAGATTAAATTATTAGCTTGGTAAGAGGTGTTTACTATGGCAAAGGTCACTATTTTCACCACGCCGACATGTCCGTGGTGTAAAAAAACGAAAGAGTTTCTGAAAAGCAAGAAGATCCCCTATACTGAGCGTAACGTCGCAGATGACGAGAAGGCGCGGAACATGATGATTGAAAAATCAGGGCAGATGGGCGTTCCGGTCATCGAGATCGGCAATAAAATCATCGTCGGCTTTAGTCCGGATGAAATTCTGGAAGCTCTTGGGAAAAGTAGGTTAAAGAAAAAGAAATGAAGTCTAGCAAGAAGATCTTCAAAGTCTTTGTGACTCGGAAAATTCCTGGCGAAGCCATTTCTCGCCTCAATAAGCATTTTACGGTAAAAGTATATCCAAAAGACGAAAAAATCCCCCGAAAAGAGCTTTTGGCAGGAATTAGATGGTGCGATGCCCTGCTCTGTCTTCTGACCGAAAAGATTGACAAGGAAGCGATTGATGCCAATCCTAATCTGAAGGTGATTTCCAATTATGCTGTAGGCTATAATAATATTGATGTAGAGTACGCGACGAAAAAAGGGATCCCGGTCTGCAACACCCCCAGCCAGCAGGTTGCAGATGCTGTTGCCGAACATACCTTCGCCTTGATGCTGGGCCTAGCCAAAAGACTTCATGAAGACGAAGAATATGTGCGCGAACATCAATGGAAGTCCTGGGCGCCGAAAGTATTGCTGGGTACGCAGATGAAAGGCAAAACTATCGGCATAGTGGGCTTGGGAAGGATCGGCTCTGGTGTGGCTCAGAGAACCACTTGTATGGGATTGAAAACAGTCTACTATGATGTTAAGAGAGACAAGGAGTTTGAGAAAAAATTTAAGGCAACATTTATGCCAATGAATAGGCTGTTAAAGACAGCTGATTTTGTGACGCTGCACGTTCCACTGCTGCCGTCAACGACGCATCTCATTAGCAGGAAACAGCTGCTGATGATGAAGAAGACGGCGTATTTGATTAACACTTCCCGCGGCCCGGTGGTTGATGAAAAAGCGCTTATTGAGGCTTTGAAAAAAAGAGTGATTGCCGGCGCTGGTCTGGATGTCTATGAAACTGAACCGAAGGTAAACCCTAATCTTACCAGCTTGCATAACTGCATCCTGACACCTCATACTGCTTCTGCCACTGTCGAAGTACGGCTGCAGATGTCAAAAGATGCTGCTGATAGTATCATCGCTGTGCTGAACGGCAGGAAAGCTGAAAAAACGGTCAACCCTGAAGTGTACAAGAATGAACTCAAAAGGAAATAACGCCGAAGGGACTTACACATGAAAGCCTTTGCCATTTCTGTCGCCAAGAAAGCTGGTGTGTGTCTTCTCCGGCATTTTCGGAAGGATCCCCGCCTGCTCTTGAAACGAGGAACAGCCAAGTCCATCACCACACGCTATGATCTGGAATGCAATGCGATAATAGTGAAAGAGATTTCCCGGCGCTATCCACATCATAATATCCTGACTGAAGAAAGCGGCTTCAGGGATAGAAAAAGCAATTATACCTGGATTATCGATCCTTTAGATGGAAGCAGCAATTATGCTAATGGCAATCCTTTCTTCTCCGTGTCCATCGCCCTTGCCAAAGACGGACAGCTGGTAGTGGGAGTGGTCTTCGCGCCGTATCTTAAAGAATTATTTGTCGCTGAAAAAGGAAAAGGGGCGTACCTCAACGGAAAAAGGCTTCGCGTATCTCCCATTGCCGCATTTTCGAAAAGTTATTTTCTTACCTGTGAAGGCGGCGAAAGAACTAACAAAAGAATTGCTGTTGTCAATAAAATGTTTCATGGCGATGTCGCAGACTTGCGTAAATTAGGTTCAGCAGCGCTGGAATCAGCCTATGTTGCTGCCGGCAGAGTTGAGGCGTATATATCCCTACAGATAAATTCCTGGGATATCGCTGCCGGGGCCTTATTGGTGGAAGAAGCTGGCGGCAAAGTGACGGATTTTGCAGGGAAATCGTGGACAGCGAAAGCTGCAGCGATGGCTAAGAAAGCGGATTTGGTTTTTTCGAATAGGAAACTCCATAGAAAGATTTTGAAGGAATTGAAGGAATAGTTTTAATAAAGTGCTGATTCTAGTCTGCATATGCCCTTGCCAAGACTTTCTTTTGATTCAAGGACCTTACGGTATCTGTATGAACGGAAACGTCGTAGCCTGGAAAGAGAGCATGGATTAAGGCTTGCTGAATATGATAATTTCTTTGATAATGATGAGTTCTTTCATAAGTACCATCCCTATGATGGGCCAGGAGGATATCTCGCTTGTCTGGAACGCTTGGCGGAGAGATTTCCCAAGTTAATTACCTTAGATTTTTCACAGACTTCAACTGAAGGTAGAGTTATACCTGTTGCTAGAGTTTGTGCAAGCAGATCCACCAGAGAACACACATTTTGGATTAATAGCCTCATTCACGCTCCGGAATTTATTGGCGGGGAAGTAAATCTAGGTATCCTACGAAAATTAATTGAGGGTTATATCAGAGATGACTCTATTTTTAATACAGCTGAGTTCTTTTTCACACCGGTATTAAATCCAGATGGTTTTGTCAGAAATATTGAGAATGTACATCATCTGGAGTTTAAACTAGGAAGATATAATCCCAGGGGAGTTGATCTCAATAGAAATTTTGACGATAATTTTGCTAAAAGATCCTGGATCAATAAAGTTAAGCGGCTCTTCGGTTTTGATCTGGAATATGCAGGGAAACATCCTTTTTCTGAGCGGGAAACCCAGTTTGTGCGGGCTTTTGTGGAAAAGATTGAACCATCAGCAGTGGTGAGTTTGCACAGTTATTTTGGAACGATACTCTATCCTCCCTGGTCATCGCAGGAAGAAGATCCTTGGATGAAAGAGCTTGCTGAGAATATGGGAAAAGCCATGCAGGAGCCTTATGATGCTGTTCCAGGTTCAAGATTTTTGGAATATGTTGCTGGTTCTCCATTAGCAAGTATTTTGGGCAAATTAGCAACAAAGATACGGCATCCAACCATAGAAGGCAGCTTAGACGGCTGGTTATATCAGCAGGGAATACCTTCAATGTTACTAGAAATCTCAAGACCTCCTACCCTCGAGTTAGCGTTATTTGGGCATCTTCCAATATATAATCCACCACCTTCATCTATTCCCTTTCATGTTGAGAACTGTTACAGCGCGGTCAGGCAGTTTATGGAGGATATCATAGCTTCTGTGAATTTAACTTCTCCACGCCATACGGTACCTCGCACAGATTACTGAATCTAAAATCAGCTTCCAGATCTTCTTTCAACTTCTCATACATGTGCTTTTTTCCTAGCAAAATAGTCTTGATCTTCACTTTCTTGCTCGCGATCACGTCAGAATGCGCATCCCCTATATACAGGACTTCCCCTGGTTTGAGCTTGTGTTTTTTCAGGACATGCTTCAGATTTTCAACTTTCGGCTTTGGCCCTCCTAAAATCTCATCGAAATATTGCCCTACTCCACAATGGCTGGCAATTTTTTTAACTTCTTTCTTATCCTCTAATGAAAGTAAAAAGATAAACTTGACCTGTTTCTTCAATTCCTTGATGATATTGGTGCATTGGAATAAAGGACAGGTTCGCAAACTCTGTTCGTAGTGCTTTCCAAAATGATCCTTGATTATTTTGGTCTCTTTTTGGGTGGGCCTTCGCTGTAGAAATTTCATGAACAAAGCCTTAACTTTTTCTTCCCGCGACAAAGCTTTTCCAGCTAATTTTTGGTACTCTGCTTTTACTCCTTTTTCAATCTTAAATTTTTCCCGGAAAACGATAGCCATCTGCTCTGCCTTCTGCTCTTCAGACATGATTAAGGTGCCGTCAAAATCGAATCCTACTGCTCGAATTACTGGTTTCACGTAGGCAGGGATACTTCCAGTCATTAAAAAACTTTAGAAAAGAATAGGGGGGTTTCATAAAAGCGACAAGAATAAAGAGAAATAAAAAAGAATACTTACTTCTTCTTAGCTCCTAGAATCCTGAACATCGTTGTTCCACACTTAGGGCATTTTCCTTTCATCGCTCTTCGCTGCACGCCGCCCTTGCCCTTCATGGCAACTTCTTTTCCATCCTTCATCTCTCTTTTTGCTTTACATTTAACACAATATCCTTCAACCATTGCCAAACACCTCAGTATCTTGTTAGAACGTCGTTTACCACGCTCTTGCATAACATTGAGCTTATTCTTATTATAAATATTTCGATAAAATAGGCTGAAATGAGCTCGTTGATCTCACCATTCCTATCAATCTCGTTCAGATTATTTGTTTCTCTTTAGTGGTAATTTTTATAAATAACCGGGCATTTTTCTCTCTTAAGATGAGCTTAGAAGAAACTGTAGCCTTACTGCACACGGACAAAAGCGCGTTTTTTGAAACCTTTAGCGCAGCGACTAATCAACGCCGGAGAAAACTAGCGCATGCTGTAGGTGCAGAAGGGATAAGAGACTTTGTCAGATATTGCTGGGACATTAGATGGAGTTCAGCGGTTGAAATACCAGAACAGCTAAAACTCAGACAAATTGAGGAGCTGGTGGGAAAGTCTTCCCTTTCTATATTAGGTTGTGATAATGGGTACGATATTCTTCGGATCTGTTTACCTGATTATGGCGTATTTGATGAGAGAAAAATGGAATTTTTTATGGAACATAATGAAAGCGGAATGCGAGAAACTATGTCCAATGCTTTTTTTGAAGGAGATCTTAAAGAAGAAAATGCTAAAAAGATAGTCAAGTACGCTTGGGAAAGGAGATGGAACGAAGAGGTTCCCATTCCTGAAGCAGTAGGTAGTCTTATGATAAGTAGTGCCATAGGCAGGGACCCCTATGTTGCTTTGGGCGTTGCCAAGGATAAACGCCACGATTTATTACGGCTTTGCATTGACGATTATGGGAGATTTGATGACCATAAACTTTCAGTTTTTATGGACCTGGATACCAATGCCAAAACCAGGGCTGGTTATGCTTTTTATGCTGGGGAGCATAAAGATGATAATATCGGGAAAGCTTTACAATACGCATGGAAATTAAGGTGGAGCAAAGAAAAAGAAATGCCTGAAGAAGTTGCTTATGATGATATCAGGGATGTTCTAACTCAGGCTTTCTTTAAAGCAGCAGAGCAAGATCGTCAAGAAATATTAGCTAGAAATATAGATAATTTTGGTATATTTGATGATGAAAAGATGCATACTTATTTAGAAAAGAAAAAGTATTCTAGAACTGTAGGGCATGCGTTCTTCAGGCCGCTTGACGAGAGCAAGGAAGAACTATCAAGAGTCAGAGAGAACATGGTGCGGGTCATGAGATATGCTTTTGAGCATGTTTGGAAACAGCGGGGCAAAACCATTCCAGAACTCATCAACCAAGAAGATGTTTTTGATGTTGGCGCTGTTGCTCCCTACAAAATCCTCGGGGCCAACGTTGGCAGCCCGCAAGAGCTTCTTAAACTTTGTTTTGATGATTACGGCTTATTTGATGAGACCAAGATAAAGGTGTTTTTGGAAAGAACACACAAAAGTTCAAGACCCACACTCTATGAGGCTTTTTTTTATCGTGAAAACCGAGAAGAAAATGCAGTAAGGTTATTACGACATTGCTGGGAAAATCTCTGGCAGCAAGAAGTGGCCATCCCCGAAGAGATAACTGGTGTAGGCGGCATGATCGGAGACAGGCTTGGTCACGCATTTTGCAGAGTGCTAGGAGATAGCATTGAAGACATACGTGTTTTTCTCTCTAAATCAATCGGAGAGGATTATGGAGTTTTGGACGGAACCAAATGCGCTGTTTTATTCGAAAAAAGATTGAGATCTTTAGATTATAAACAAAATCTTGGTGTTTGGAGCGAATCAACTTATTTAGAAGAAGTATTCTTTAGACCGCAAAATGATAAACGCGAAGAGAACGCCGAACTGTACTTGGAACAATACCAAATTAAAGTAGGAAAGAGGAGAAGCGAACTATCATCAGAAGATTTTGAATTCATCCCTGATGCAGTTAAACAGATTTTGGGAATGGAAAGCCCTCTAGCTTTGTCAAGCGTTCCAAAAAAGCAAGTTCCAGTTTCAAGAGATCCATCCTATAATGTAGTCCAGATACGCTGGAACAGATCATTAGAAAATAAATTGACGGAAATGCTTGAAAGGCAGGATGATCCTGACAGCTTTATGCGGGAAAATCAGCAACTGCTTTGGCAAGAATTGGGCGTGACTAGTTTTGCTGCTCACATGAAAGCACAAGAGCTGGGCCTTATTCCTAAGACTGTCGAATTTGGGACTGGTCCTTCGGAACGGCTTCCTACCTATCCATTAATCGAATTTGAAGGCTATCGATTTGGAGAATATGCTCTCACCGTAGCTTCCTCCATAGATGATCTTGCCGAACTGAATGCTCACTTATTCTTACCCATCAACCGGCAGAACTTCCACGTTAATGCCCCTATTTATTTTAGAAGGGAGAGAAGCGATTATACAGAAAAAGAAATGAGGATTTTGCAGACCATTGCCGAGTATCTCCAAGATCCTAACCAATTTAGTAAAGAAATGAGAATTGTCAGAGAGGTTGACAAAGATGTCGAAACTGTCTACGTTTATAACGCTCCTCAAGAGCTAAAAGTTACCCCTAGGATAGTACCAGTCAGAGTTGGTGAAGAGCTCATCACTCAAGTATTTTTACCTGCCAGGTATTGTGCTGACCGGGGTGGGGTGCAAACCGGCGTCTTACATACCGGCTCAGAAGAAATCTTCTTGTTTAGGCACAGCGGGAATGGAGTTGTGCAGGATCAATAATCTTGCTTCGCAACCAAACAGGAAGATTTAAATAATTCTTACTTATCTTACTTGTAAGAAATAAGTGGGTGATCAAAAATGCCTTTATTAGAAATGAGAACTGCAACTGTGACTGAAAAAGGTCAAATCGTTATCCCCAAGGATATTAGAAAACTTGAAGGATTCAAAGAAGGAACCAAAGTGATAATGCTCGCATTTGACAATAAGATAGAACTACGGCCATTAAAACAATTCAATGAGAAGATGTTTCCAGCTTTAGCCAGTGAAAAATCCTTAGCAAAAGACTGGTTAACAAAAGAAGAGGATGAAGCATGGAAAGACTTGTAAGTATTGAGAAAAAGATTTCTGGCACCCACAAAAAATGAAACATTTTTCGAAGGGAGATGTTGTAGTTCTTCTTTTTCCTTTCTCTGATCTCAGCTCATCCCGGAGACGACCAGCTGTTGTCGTAGCAAATCTCAGTGGCAACGATCTTATCCTTGCGCAAATAACAAGTGCAGCTTCCCGCAGTGATGAATATGCGGTTCGTCTTGAAACAAAGGATTTCCAAACCGGAAAATTGACCGTTTCAAGCCTTATAAGACCAAACAAACTTTTCACTGCTGACATTTCAATTATTTCTTCAAAAATAGGAACATTAAAAGAAAATAAAATCAAAGAGGTTCAAGGCTCTTTAGTAAATATTTTCAAATAATACATAAGCTTCTCTTGGGAAAAAAGTCCAAAGCTAGGAAAAGTTAATGACTGAGATAGAGGAGGCTAAAAAAATTAATCTAAGGAAGAGGTGAAAGATAGTCTCCTAAAACGTAATGCCAATCAGAAGGAATTTGTTCCTTTAATTCTGGACCAAGCCTATTGTATGCGTCCTGAGTTCCTTCTAGTTTAGCTCCCTCCTCCATTTTCTTTCTTGAACTACGAATCACATGTGAGCCAACCATCACTCCCTGTAGAAATGTGGCAGTCTGTATATCCCCATTAACTGCGGTGTACACCACACCAATTGTTGGGTAAGGTAGAGTTCCATCGCCATAATGAAGCCTTGCAACTAATGATTCCCCGTCCTTTCGTACTTCAAATCGTTTTCCATGATCTTCTCTCATTTTTATCCTCCTAATGTAGGTTACTCGATCTAACGCTCTAAAACACCATTTATTTAAATATATTACTATTGAAAAAAGACAACAAAATCTAAATAGGACAAAAACAAATAAACATTGTTAAACTCAGTTTTTCCACCGCTCAGAAACTCACTTCACCAACCCCATCTTAACTCCGAACTTCTCGCTCTCTAATTAGGTCTTTCCGCTAAAAGAAGCTCTTTGCGGGAACGTTAACTTGCCGCTGTCGCTAAAAGATTCTTCACATGTACTTCAGAAAGAGATTCTGCCGGTATCCTTTTACTTACATCCAATAATTCAATCCCTAGGATATTTCCATCACTGTCTAAATCAATAACTGTAAAGTCATCTATCTTTTTATTTTTTGCAAATTTGCCTTTACGAAATTCAATATACATCGCATCCGCTTGTTTATCGTAGCTTATTTCCATCTTACAACCAATATATAGTAATAATGTTTATATTCTTTTCTGTTCTTTCTGTGACAATCTCAACTGTACCTCTATCCAGCTTTTTCTGATAATAATATTTTCCATGCTTCTTTATTATCTTGTCTGGAGACTTAATTGCATCCAAAACTTCCTGTTTAGTAAGTTTTCTTTTCTTAACCCTGTATTCTGCATGGCTCGTAAAAAGAATATCCATTCACTTCACCAATCCCATCTTAACCCCAAACTTCTCACTCTCTAATGATGTTTCTCCCGCAAACACAATTTCCTTAACATTCAGGACCGCTTTCAGATCCGCTTCCATGTTTTTGATCATCTCATGGAATTCCAAATCCTCATTGCCTAGGATCAATCTGGTAAATCCTTCTTTCATGGAAAGCTGCTGCTCGGACTTGTATTTGCGGACTGTATTGATGATATCAATCCCCACATCTCCAGCCAACTCAGCTTTCTCGTCAACCAAGGTTGGATCATATTCCGGCCAGGAGGAAAGATGGATACTTTTCTTTCCTTCTTTTTCTGCAAAATGCAACTGATAAATCTCTTCCGCGATATGGGGCATGATCGGCGCCATCATCTTAAGGATACTCAATAATGAATCAGACAAGGCCTGCTGCGCGCTTTTCCGCTCTTCCGTTCCACGTGTTTGCGGGTTGTAGAGGCGGTCCTTCACAATCTCCAGATAGTTATCGCAGAAGGTGTGCCAGAAGAACTGCTCCACCTCCGCCCTTGTTTTTGCGTATTCATAATTATCAAAAGACTCAGTGCTTTCTTTTATGACTTTATGCAGTTTGCTCAATAACCATCTATCAAAAGCTTCCGTCACAGCGCTTTTGCTTTCTCTTTCTGTAGGTTCATGATCCTGTAAATGCAGCATGGAAAATTTAGAGGCGTTCCATAATTTGGTGACAAATTTCTGTCCGGTCAAGACGTCTTTTTCCTGATACGGCAAATCATCTCCTAATTTGGAAGTGGCGGCCCAAAATCGGATGGCATCAGCAGAATATTTTTGAATAACTTCTTGAGGAGCAACTACATTTCCTTTGGATTTAGACATTTTTTCTCCTTTGGGATCAAGAACCCAGCCGGAAATAGCAACAGTGCTCCAAGGAGTAACTCCCTGCAGCAACTGAGTTTTGGCCATGCTGTAAAACAACCAAAAATTAATGATGTCATGTGCTTGTGGTCTCAAACTCATAGGAAATAGTTGAGAATGAATAGGTTTTCCTTCTACTAAGTTAGTTGCTAAGAAAGGTGAACTGGCCGAAGTAAACCAGGTGTCAAATACATCGGTTTCGGGAATGAGCTCGACGCCTTTGGGTGCACTTAGCGGTCGGTCTTTTACTGGATCAACCGGAAGTTGTTTTTCATCAGCATAATACACTTTACCTTCACGATCATACCATACCGGAATAGGAGTACCGAAATTGCGTTGCCGTGAAAATCCCCAATCCCAATTTAAACCTTTAATCCAATTATCCAGGCGGTGTTTCATATGCTCGGGATGCCAGGCTAACTCTCTTGAGGCTTCCAAGAACTGTTCTTTTCTATCCAGGTATTGCACATACCATTGTTTAGAAATAATATACTCTACTTCAACTCCGGAACGCTCACCTACATTAACAACATGTTCGATTTCTTCTTTTTTGATTAATTGGCCTTGTGCTTCCAGATCTGCGATAACTTCCTTGCGAGCATCTGCGGTTAGTTTACCTGCATATTTTTGGTTTTTCTCGTTCAAAGTTCCATCTTTGTTAAGAATATTAATGGGTTTTGCTTCAGAATGCCTAGCCATCCATTCCACGCAATCTAAACCGCCATAAGTGCAGTAGTAGACAATCCCGGTTCCATACTCTGCCTTCACCGAAAGATCATCGCTGATAGGAACAACATTTTGAGAGATAGGAATTCTTACTTTTTTACCCAGTAATTCTTTTCCAGAAATCTTTTCAACCACCTTATAGTTGACTTCTTTAAATTTCTCTTCATAGGTTGCTGCACCGGTAATCCAAAATTCATCTCCTACCTTAAGCTTAACATACTTCCCTGCTTCTTCAATGCTTATTCCTACGCAGGCAAATAACAATTCTGGCCGAGTAGTGGCATAAACTAAATACGTTTTATCTACTCCAAACAATTGAGCTTTGATATAATTAAGGGTTGATTTCAATTTCTTATCTTCCAGTTCTGCCTGGGCTATGGCAGTCTGGAAAACTCTATCCCATAATATTGGTCCTTCTTTTCGGTACACTAAACCTTTCTTGGCCAGGTCTAAAAAACTTTTTTGGGCGATCTTTCGTGAGTAATCATCAATAGTAGAATAACATAAATCAAAATCACAGCTCATCCCTATATTTTTCCAATCTTGAATAAATTTGGGTCGTTCTTCTTTCAAAAAATCCAGACATAATTTAATTGCCTCAGGTCTTGGTAAATTGCGTAGATTTACTTTTTTTTCTTTTTGTACCAGCTTTTCGGTAGCTAAACCGTTATCATCAGTACCAAAGGGATAATAGACTTCGTATCCTCGCATGCGCTTGTATCTGGCTACGAAATCCTGTTGGGTATAACTAAAGGCATGTCCGATATGCATCCTGCCGGAAACTGTGGGTGGAGGAGTATCGATGGAATACACTTTTTTCTTGGTGTTCACATCAGCCTTGTAAATATTGTTTTTCTCCCAATACCTCTGCCAGCGCGGTTCTGCTTCTTTTGGATCGTACGTTTTGGGAAGTTCCATTTTAATATATGAATGCTGATTTCTTTAAAAAAGTAATGAGGATTCTCAACAAAAGAAATAATTATAAACCTTATGAGATTATTTATCTTGTTATGGCAAAAGGCATCGTTGCAGCACTTCTGGCTCTTGCAGTGAATGGCTGTGCTACTTCTCTCCCGCCCATGAAAGGTAATCCTTGGGACAGAGACGTCGATTACGCGATTGAAGAAGGCAAAGAGACGGACCATTTTCAAGGGAAAAGCGATTTCACGGTGGTTCTCTTTCCTGAAGATCACGCTTTATATGGGTGTCAGGCAAATATCTACTTAGCTTTAGAAAAATTTGTTCTTGCAGGAGAGGTTAAGTTCGTTGCTCGTGAAGGAAGAGTAGGCCCTACTGAACATGATAATCAAGCATTCAGGACTATGCGATATTTTGATCGCAATCTGCAGATTGGATACTATCAGGACTTGATAGAATTGCCTTTTGAACAACGGCAAAAACAAGCAAGAGCATGGGTACATAATCATGATTTTCCATCGCGGTATTTGCCTAATATCAATGACGGTCCCGTAAGAGATTGGAATCAAATAAAACCAATGTTCGCCTCAGTTTTGGACGAGTCTGTGTATCCTTGGATATATACTATCGGCGTAGAAAGTCAGAAAGCATTTGATAGAGCTGATGAAGAACTCGATAAAGCAAAAGATGCAATCTATTCGGCTAGAATACTCCAGCCGGATTCAAATTTTTCTGAAGAACAGTTAAAATTCTTTAATGAGTTTAAAAACCAACTAATTAAAGTCCGGGAAGATGCTTTTCTTGTAGTTAGGGATCAGCAGATTAAATATCGCAATGCAGATATGGTCCCGAACATCCAAGATTATGCGGCAAGACTTAATTTCGTAGAAGGGCACCTGGTTTTGTTTCCCCTCGGAGAGCTACATATCCCGGACATAACTCAACGTTTTAGAGACGAGATGATTTCATACAGGGTAATAGAACACGGTGCTTGTACGGAACCTCCCAGGAACACATCCACTGTACAAGAGGAGATTTACAGCACTAATTAATCTTAGAAAAGGTCATTGGATGTCAACAAAGAAATGAAGAAGTAGTAAATCTTATCTCTTTCCCTCAACTTACACTTTCAAGTCTTTTCTTGACTTTAATTTCTAAAACTACAATCTTATTTCTGAACTTTTCCAACTCACCCAATCTGTTCCACTGGCTTCCTTTTTGTAGCCACTCTTTTAGCCATGTTATAACTGCCGTTAGATCCCTCTCAGCGAGAGCTAATTCCTCGGCCGCTTCATATGATTCTAAATCTATACTACTGACTTTCCTCTCCCCCCTCGTAATATTGAAACGCTTTACAATATCTAAGGTTGGACTGATCCTATGCCTAAGTACACTAATCCTGATTTTAGCTTCATTCAGCCAGGTTATGGCACTAGTAATGTTTATCTTGATCTCACGGTACCCTTCACCAGGAGCAGTACGTCCTCTTGTATTGTATATTTTCCATGCTTTCTGTAGAAATGCAATCCCTTGTTTCACATCAATCAAGGCTTTTTCTTTTTCTGAAATAATCCCCACCTCCTTTGCTTCTCCACAGATGAACTAAAGTTTAATAATCTTCCTACTCGCTCAACTTCTGTCCCCGGCTCTTGCTCTCTTCCCAGCCGGCGCTGGTGATCTGGATAAACTCAGCGTTTTCCTGCATCCCTTTAATATCCACAGCTCCGCAATAACTCATTCCGCTCTGTAACCCTTTGACTAATCCTTTGATGACTTCCCTAACCGGGCCTTTGTAATCAACTAAAATTGCCACGCCTTCAACATAAACATCCAGCTTTTCTTTCACTTTCTTTCCTTCCGTATTCTCTTTCCGCTCGTGGCTGCTGTCATAGGAAGCGCTGCCCATGTATCTCTTATACCGCTTCCCGTCTTTGCTGATGATCATTCCCGGCGCTTCATCCGTTCCGGCAAACAAACTTCCTGAATAGATGGTGCTGGCACCGGCAGCAATGGCCTTGGCTACATCGCCAGGATACTGCAGACCGCCGTCTGCGCTGACCGGAACAGCATACCATTTTGCGACTGAGACCACGTCCATGATCGCTGTCAGCTGCGGCACTCCCGCTCCGGAGATGATCCTGGTCGTGCATACAGGTGATGGTCCGATGCCAACTTTCAAGCCGTCAGCGCCGGCTTGGATGAGATCTCTCGCAGCAGCAGCGGTGGCAATATTTCCAGCCATCAAGTCTACAGTAGGGAAATGTTGTTTGAATTCTTTGATCCGCTGCATGGCTAATTCAGAATGGCAGTGGGCGATATCTAAGATAATAACATCAGCACCGGCTTCAATCAGCGCTTTGGAGCGTTCAATGGTATCTTTCACGCCCACAGCAGCACCCACCAGCAGACGCCCTTTAGCATCCCTGGCAGCAGTTGGCCACTGCTGCAATTTACATAAATCATTGGTGGTAATAAGCCCGCGTACTTTTCCATTTTCCAGCAACGGCAGTTTCTCAATGCGATGCTGGTGAAGAATTTCTTTTGCTTTCTGTAATTCGATCCCATAATGAGCGGTTATTAATCGTTCTCGCGGGGTCATAACTTCAGTAATTTTTTTTTCAAAATGCTCTTCAAACAAGTAATCGCGAGAAGTGAAAATTCCTACAAGTTCTTCCCCCTCTTTTACCAGCAAACTAGTGACACCCTGCTTTTTCATAAGAGTTACTGCTTCTCCTACCGTAATTGTCGGTGGAACGGAAAGAGGGTTCTCAATCACATGACAGGTGCTTCGTTTGACTTTCCTTATCTCTTCCACCTGCTCTTCAATGCTGCCAAACTGGTGGATGACCCCCAAGCCGCCTTCCCGGGCCATGGCGATAGCCATTTTATGTTCCGTGACAGTGGCCATGTTGGCGCTGGCTAAAGGGATGTTGAGAAACAAGTTGCGTGTAAATCTCGTTTGGACATCAGCTTCGGCGCGGGATTGGAGAGGGGTCTTTTTAGGCACAAGAAGAACATCAGTAAACGTCAGCCCTAACCTCATTTTTGTCCATTCTTAGCTAATGAACCTGCTGTTTAAATATATTTTGTGCGTGTAGGACAATGATCGTATGTTTATGTAACTTTCCACCAAAAGTCTTTAAAATGGTATCTTGTTAATTTAAACCATGACCCTTTTCACCGTAACATACGCTCCTGAGAATTCAGATCAAGTATTTGGCCAGCAGAAAGCAGTCTCAGAACTGCGGGATTTCATCCTGAATTACAAAAGCAAAAAACAGAAAGCCGCGTTATTGCACGGGCCGATCGGAACCGGGAAGACTTCTTCCGTCTATGCATTGGCAAAAGAATTGGATTATGATCTTCTGGAGCTCAATTCGTCCGATCTGCGGAACGCTGAAAACATAACTATTTTTCTGGATTCGGCTTTAGGACAGCAGTCCTTATTCTTCCGGCCTAAACTGATCTTGATCGATGAAGTTGATAACATCTCTGGCATCAAGGATCGGGGTTGTATTCCTTCTCTGATCAAGGCAATTGAGAAATCATCCTTTCCTGTAATCCTGACTGCCAATGATATTGAGGACAGCAAACTAAAGCCGCTGCTCAAAGCATCGCAGCTGATCGAATATCATGCTTTGCAGTACAAGACCATCGCCCATGCCTTAAAATGGGTCTGTGAACAAGAAGACCTTACTATTGAAGAGAAAGCAGTCAATTCCCTCGCCCGGCAGTCTGGCGGTGATCTTCGGGCAGCCTTACTCGATCTGCAGACCTGTTCTGCTTCCAAAAAGATTACGTTTGAAGAGGTAACCAAGTTGTCTGATCGGAAACGAACGGAAACCATCCTTAATGCCCTGCGCATCATTTTCAAATCCTCTACAGTTGAGAATGCCCTGCCTGCCTTAGATGACATTGATGTAGATATAAAGGATGTGTTCTTCTGGATTGATGAGAACATGCCGAAAGAGTATCTTTCCCCATCCTCGCTGGCTAAGGGCTACGAAATCCTTTCGCGGGCAGATATTTTTAACGGCCGGATCATGAAACGGCAGCACTGGCGGTTCTTAGCTTATGTAAACAATTTGTTAACAGCTGGAATTTCCTCAGCAAAAGACGAGAAAAATCCAGATTTTATCCCGTACAGGCAAACGATGCGTTTTTTACGGATGTGGCAGGCCAAGATGAAGAATGCCAAGAAGAAAGAGATCGCCGTAAAATTAGCGCAAAGAACACATACTTCTACTAACTCTGCTATGAAACAAATCCCCTATCTGCAGGCAATATTCAGGAATAAGGGAGGAACTGAAATAGCAGCAGAATTAGAGTTAAGTGATGAAGAGACAGAGTGGTTGGGAAAGTAATTTTGTTTGTAAAATAAATTGGTAATTAGTAATATTTATATAAAATAATTACTTGCTTATAGGTATGCCTGAAAGCGCGCAAAAGTACTCAAACAAAGTTCCAATATGGAGATTAGTATTTTTAAGTGTCATAACGTTTAATCTTTATCAAGTGTACTGGTTTTACAAAAACTGGCGCTTTTTCAAGGAGAAGGAAAAATTGGAAATCTCTCCATTTTGGAGAGCTATTTTTTCAGTAATTTTTATATATAGCATCTTGAAAAGAATATTTGGTCTTACAAAGAAAAAAGATCTAAATAAGTGGCATTCTCCAGTAGTCTTAACAATCTTGTGGATATTATTAGAATTTATGGGACTTTTAGATAATATTCCACAATTCTTGGGAGACCAAATGTCAGTTCTGAGTTATGTGTTATTACTACTAGCTACAATACTTCCCCTATTGAGTGTTTTGGTTTTAATACCTGCACAAAGATTATTAAATAACTACTGGAGAAAAGTGGAATCAAATCTACCGATAAAGCCATTTACTTGGTGGCAGATTGTCTTGATAATCTTTTTCGCTTTTGGGTTTCTGTTCTTCTGGTTCGGTGATTTATTCCTTTAAACCAGACTACGCACAAAAAACTTAATAAACATAACTGCCTCTTTCAGCGTAATGACTCTTACAATCAAGGATTTAAGCACTTTCTGTAAAAAGAAGGGTCTGGTCTATCCGTCTTCGGAAATCTATGGCGGAATTGCCGGCTTCTGGGATCTCGGCCCTGTCGGAGTGGAGCTCATGAATGCCCTTAAATCTTCCTGGTGGCACTATTTTGTCCGTTCCAGAGACGATATAGTAGGATTAGATGCCAGCATCATTTCCCATCCAAAAGCTTGGGAAGCATCAGGGCACTTGGAATGCTTTGGTGACTTAATGCTGGTCTGCAGCAAATGCAAAAATAAGGTGCGAGCCGACCATTTTATTGAAGAAAAGCTGGGCAAACCTGCAGACGGGATGATTGCTGATGAAATCAACGCCGTTATCAAAAAAAATAAGCTTACCTGTCCGCAGTGCGGCTCAGAATTCAAGGAAGCGCATAATTTCAATCTTCTTTTCGAAACTAAGGTTGGTGCCAGTTCTGACACACATAATGTCGCTTATTTACGAGGAGAAACTGCACAAGCCATGTTCATGAATTTCCGGCTGGTGGCAGAGACATCCAGATTGCAGCTGCCCTTTGGCATTGCCCAGATCGGCAGATGTTTCAGGAATGAGATCTCGCCACGGGATTTCTTGTTCCGTTCCAGAGAGTTTCATATCGGCGAGATTGAATATTTCCTCCATCCGGATGAAAAAAAATGCTCCTTGCTTACAAAAAAACACTTAGATCTTGAACTGAACCTTCTTGATGCAGCAATGCAGGAGAAAAGCAAGAAAACAGCTGCAAAAAGCAAACCGGCGAAAACAAAAATTGCCGAGATGCTGAAACGCAAGCTGCTGACTGAGTGGCATGCCTATTTCCTGGCTGAGCAATATCTCTGGCTATTGCAGTTAGGGTTGAATCCGGCAAAACTAAAGGTTAGGGAGCATGTTACGACGGAGCTTTCACATTACTCCTCCGCAACCTTTGATATCGATTATGAATTTCCGTTTGGCAGTAAAGAGATCGCCGGCAATGCCAATCGAGGACAGTTCGATCTGAAACAACATGCCTCGTTTAGTAAAACTAAGATGGAGCTCTTTGACGAAACGCATAAACAGAGCATCCTTCCTGCTGTTATTGAACCTACTTTTGGCTTGGAGAGGGTTTTCCTAGCGCTGCTCTTTGATGCCTATGATGATGACACAAAAAGAGGCAATATTGTCCTTAAATTAGATAAGAAACTAGCTCCCTTCTACTGCGCAGTCTTTCCATTGGTGAAAAATAAGGAACAGGTTGCAGAGAAAGCTAAAGAAGTGTATCAGCTGCTTAAAGAAGCGCATCATTGCTATTATGATGACTCAGGCAGCATCGGAAGACGATACGCTCGAGCTGATGAATTGGGCGTTCCTTACTGCATCACCATCGACTTTGAGAGTCTTGATGACGGCTCTGTCACCATCCGAGATCGGGACAGCACTGCACAGGAACGGGTGAAGATCAAGGCCTTGAAAGAGAAATTGACTGCCTTGTACACATTAAAAGGACGATAGCTCCGCACTTTAGTGCGGAGTATCAGCCCTTTTATGTCACAAAGTGCGGAGTTTAGAAAGCGTCTCACCTCGCCTTAAAAGGCGAGGTGAGACGCTTTCCCGCACTTTCATGACATCATAGGCATATATTATGTGGTTCAAAAGATGATAAAAGAAAAAAGAGGGTCTGTTTTACGAATAGTCTTATTCATAGTTATATTTACAAGTATTGGTGCTGTATTGTTGTTACATTCCCTGTCAGATTCTGCCTTTGGCTTACCAACTCCATCCGCGGCTGTGATCAGCGAAGTGATTGGTAGTGGAGAACTGCCGTTATGGGTTTTGGTGGTGTTCTTGGGCGTTCTCGTCGCTCTGGTATTAGGCATATTGGTATACTGGCAGTTTGCCCGCCCTTACAACAGGCTGAAACGCAAGCTGAGCAGACTTCTTCCCATGTTGGTAGATGGAACGTCAGAACAGTTGAAAAGTAATTATCTTGACGTATATAACTTGTACTTAAAATTATCTGACAAGCATAAACAGAATTTTTATTCCAGGATAACTAGGATTAGGGAAGAGATTGAAGACCATCTCAAGGCTGAGAACGCGGTCAAGCAGATGTTAGATAAAGCTCACGACGGCGACATTGATGATCAGAAGATGAATTACCTTACGCTCTACAAGCAGTATCAGAAACTGCCGGCAACAGTGCAGAAAAAGTATTATGCCAATATCGTGCAGCTGCGGGACCGGCTTGAACGGGGCACTAACCATGGGTAAAATCAAGACAACAGCAAATCAAATCTCTTCAACTTCCGCTTCCTGTTTTTTCTTCCACACCACATAGGCGATTATTCCTATTGCTGCGACAATAAGTACAATCCCGCTAATAAGATAAAGATTGAACCTAAAACCTTTTTCCGGTTCAGCCTTCCTTACTTCTGGCGTAGCAGGTATCCTGAAATCAGGAATTTTTACTGGAGGAACTTCTTTCACTTCCGCTGGTTTTGGAATCTCTTCTACTGGTTCCTGTACTGGCAGTTCTTCTGCAGTTTCATTGGTTTCAGAAATATTAACTGTTGGAGCTGTTTGCGTGGTCGTAGCAGGTTCAATTTTCTTGACTTCAGCTCTGAGGTCAAAGTCTAACTGCGTCACATCATCATTCTTATAGATGTGTTCTCCAGCAACAATTCCATCAATGAGAAAGCTGATGATCTCTCCTTCCGTTCCCTGCACCCGTAAGGTATTATCAGCATCAAACCCATACCTGCCCTTGCAGGGGTCTTCCAGGCAGGGAGAACTCCGTATTTCAGATGAGAAACTCGCGCCTTCTACTGTTGCGGTAATGACCGCAGGAGCTACGGAATTCTGGGCCCAGAAGACTTCGCCATAAAACTGGTGGTTCAGAAGGGCAGGCTGGTCATCTGCTGTTGCAAACGCGGAAAGTCCTACAATGCCTAGTAAACTTGCTAAAAACAAGACCGCCAGTATTTTTTTCATCATTTTTCTCATTATACTTTTTTTATTCCACCTTCAGCCAGTATACCATCCCTGGCTGAAGTTCCGTTAACTGCAAGGCCTGATTATTCTCATAGACATAAATCCCGGTAATTTCCCCTGTCGGAACCTGTATATCCTGGACTCTGGTCGGTTTATAGCCGTTAATGCCAACCAAATTCCAGCCAATATCCAGTAGTGGCAGTTCCGGCAATGGTTTGCCGGCACAGGGTATTGTAAATGTCAGCGTATCACTATTCAGCTCAACTAAATATCCTCTTCCAGTCACTAAGGTCTCAAATTCAGAAGGCACGTTTTCCTTCCATTGTTCCACATCCGCGTCGTATGATAAAATTTTCTTGATGCTCTGTCTTTGTTCACTATTTGCTGCGAAGTCCAACTCGCCGCAAAGCAGAGCCACAGGCTGCAATTTCTGCGTTTTCTGCAGTACATATATTGCTTGATACATGCTGCCTACTTTTCGCAAGCGCACGCTATATCCTTGCTGCTGTAATTCATACACATATCCGCTGACTGCCAATATAAACGTCTTCGTCGTTTCCTGGCCGCCAACATCTGCCGTTACCCGTAATTGGGATGGTTTGTCTTCGGTCCCTGTAAATGTAAGTTTCAGAAGGACAAAATCATTTCCGGAATCAGCTTCTTCGACATCCGCTGGCTGTCCATCTATCGATACATTTACTTCTGGAAGCGCGGTGCTGGAAACATTGATGTATAATTCAATCTCCTCATCCTTATCAACAATGATGACATCATCAATCAGCTTATTGAAATTGGCATCGTAGATCTCTACATCAGCAACATCCGGTTGGACGAAATTAAGATTATGCATGGTAAGGATACTTCCTGTCAAACGCAACTCCACATCTCCTACGTTATCATCATTCAGGTAAATAGCTCCTGAATTCGCTAGGCTTTGGCTTAAAATTCCATAGGCAACAACAATATCTTCTTCTGTATCAGGGTCTTGCTGCACTAATTTGTAATATACCAGCCCATCCTGCAGGATGGCATCCAACAGCACTTTTGAAAGGTCTTCCTCTCCAGAAAAGGCCAGGTCTACCTCCATCTTATTATACGCTGACAGATCCAGACTTTCAGAGCTTTGCAGGCTCAAGTCAACAGGGGGAGAGGGCTTGGTTATCGCTTTTCCTACCGTTCCGAGATTCAGAAACAAGCCGAACGCCAGGAAGATCGCCAGCACGGCAGCTACCACTGCTGCATTTAGCCACAATTCTTTTCTCACAGCTTTCTTAGCTTTGTTCTGGGCCGATTCTTTCCTGCTTTGTTTCATGTGTGTTATGTTCCTGTTGTTGTTATTTTATGTTGACAATAGTGCTGACTGCGCCTCAACGTCCAGTACTTCTACCTTAACTACACTGCCGTCGGAAAGAAGTACTGTTTTCATCGCTCCTTCCGGCAGCAAGCCGATGTATTCAAATTGATTGTCGCTGTTAGTGATGCTTACGAACAAGTTGCTTCCAAGCTTGGAAACTGCGATGGTGAACACTTCTCCTCCTACTTCCGTGACAAATTGGCCTTGCGTGTTTACATCGATTCCTTCTTCAGTAAGGATGGGATGTTCCAGCAGATTAATGCCTAAAAAGATAGTTGTGTCTACTAATGCTTTCTGGAAAAAGACCTGTTCGCTGCCGACAACGATGGTTCCGTTCTCAAAGGCTTCCTGCTGCGATTGCATGGTTATAGGATTTGAGACAACTTTGTCGCTTAATTTGAATAATTGCAGTTCATTTCCACCGCTTAATTCCAATATATCTGGACCTTTCACAAGAAGAGGCTTCTTTCCTTCCGCAAGATTATTGGCAGTTCCTGTCCAGGGAAGTGTCAAACCGGTTTCGTTAACTGCAAACCGGTGCTGGAATTGTATTGTTTTCTTGCCGTTGACGATTCCAAGATAAGTGTACTGCACATTGCCGGCAATTTTTCCTTCGTTCAATGCCAGCTGTTCTTCTTCAGTTTCATGGCATACATACACCCGGCTCTTTAGTTCTTTGATATCTCCCTGATCGCAGATTTGGTATTCAACACCATTGACATTCAGCGCCACTTCCGCGTCCTCTGTTCCTGGAATTAGAACGGCTGAGAAATCCTCTTCTGAAGTAAATTCAGTCACTACTCTGCCGACTTCTGCCGCTGTTCTTCCAGTAAAAGTGATTATCTTGCTGTCAGTATCAATGGTTACTTCTATTTTGTTTATCCCAAAGTTAAATTCAAGTCCTGCTCCTGCAGCTTTTAGCGGGAAGACTGCTTGGTCGTCCAGGGAAACCAGCTGCATTTTCTCAATTTCAAACCCTTCTCCGCTCTGTCCAGTCCAGGGCTCGGCGTAGGAAAGGAGATAGTATTTCCCTTCCAAACTGAAAGCGATGCTGTTTCCCTTAACTAGGGGAAGGATAAAGTTCTCACTGTCGAAGCCGTGCTCGAAGGAGTTCCCGGTCAGGTCAGCGTATAAGTAAACACTGGCATATTTTGCATAGGTATTGGCGATGCCGCTCTTGCCGTCAACAGAAAACTGGTCGTATAAAAATAATGCTCCTGTTCCGTCAATTTCGTCAACATGAGGCTGGCCCATGATCAGTTCCACTTCCTGGCTTCCATAATTGATCTTCATCGTATTTTTCAACAATTTTATGTCTTCTGCGTCATTAAGGGAAAGCTGCCCGATATTGGGCGTGGTAATGGTTATCTTCCCGTAGGTGCTGAATCTGGCTTCCAGCTCGTCTATAAGGTTAATGTTGTCTTTTTCTATCGTTACTGATGACAGCACATAGCGCAGGTTTGGTTCTGCAAATAACTGGATGTTGATCTGTTTTCCAAGGGGAAGATTGAAGACGATGTCTTCCTGATCACCGTCAGCGAAAAATTCTGCTTCCTTGTCCTTGCCAAGGCGCTTGAGTTTTAGTCTGGTAAGATCAAGATAGGCAGTTTTCTCGTAGGTGAGGAGATAATATTCATCATGAGCTTTTACTGCTACACTTTTGCCTTGCACTAGATTGTTGGCAAAGATGACTGCCAGCTGCTCCTGCTCCTGTTCCAGGTCAATAATCTTGTAGACGTGTCCGGTCTTGGTCTGTCCCGGCTGCGGGGAGTAATAAAGGAAAAGAAGATCTCCTTTTATGGTCATATTCCCATGCGTAAGATCAAATATCTCCTTATCTTTGTCGCAGACAGTTAGGGTATGCAGTACGGGAGGATCATTCTCGCAGATGCCGACCAGGCCGAATGGCACGCTGTTGACTTCATCCTGTATGTCAAGGATTATTTCGTTGTTAAATTCTGCTTCGTATTCTGTCGTGAGGGTAACTTCTTTTTGCGGCGATAAGAACAGGCTTGTGTATTCCTTTACCGTTGTGAGATCAAGAATGACAAATTTATCAAAGGCTTTAAGAGAAGTGTAGGAAACTTTCTTCGTATTTAATTCGTCGAGGTAATGTGTAGCTTGGCTGCTCTCCGTGGCAACATATTCTTTGTTTTGGATGATCAGAACATAATTCCCCTGGTCTTCAAAGAGGTTGAAGGTGTAATCTCCCGCAAACGAAAATTCCTGTGTATTGCCTGAAGACAATAACGTAACCGCAGTGGAGAAAACCGTATTATCAAAATCCAATCGCGGAGAGACGACAATCAGCAATTCCTTATTTCCGTAGAGAGTTCCAACGATCATATTTACGTAAGCATCATCCCTGCCGTCACCGTCAAAGTCCAAATCAAGTTGGACTGGATTGAAATGTGGTTGGCCGTCGCTTTGAAGTGTGGTAGAAGCAACTTCTGTCCCAGCGATAGTGCTGACAGAAAGCTTGAATTCATCATCAAACGTAATTTTGTAGAAAATTCCTTTGTATTTGAAAAAGACGGTTTTTTGAGGAGTAAGGGTATTATAGAATATTTTGTTTTCTGCTACATCAACAACATCATTGACGTTGACGGTATTGCCTTTCTTTTCAAAGCGACCAGCAATTGTAGAAAATGCTTTTGTCTCTTGGATATTAAAATTCCATTCAGGAAGACCAAGAATCTTACAGAACGGATCTTTATTAGAAAAAGTGCAGATCAGCCATTTTTGGCCATTGCATAAAAGGTTGTCATTGTTGACGTGAACATATCCTTCTAAATCAGTATCGCAGGCAATCCATTGATTGGACTGGCATACAAATTTTCCGTTTTCTGACAGCAATTGATTTTGATTGCATGAAATCCATTTCAGTTCACCTTGGTGCATATCGCAAAGCAAGGGATAATCAGCTATGGTGGGTTCTAGGTCTAATTTGGGTATATACGAATTCTGTTTGTAACAGGCGCTATAACCTGACTTTAAGTCCTTATAGTCTCCACAAACGCCATCAGCCACATTACAACAGGTATTTATTGTTGACGTCTCTTGAGAACCCACTAACTTTATTGGAACCAAGCCCGTTGAGCAGGGTAAACTTAAAAGAGAAGGCTCCTCCTCCCAATAATACCCTGCCGGCGGAGCTTGCCCTGAACTCCAGGCTCTTCCTACCGTAACTACGCCAGTAAGATTAAGAAGCAAAAAGCCGAGAACAAGGACCGTTAGACTAACTAATAGTACTACAGCTACCTTTTTATGCACCATCTCTGCCACTTTTTTAAAGAGTAAAAATATTCTGCCATTTATATAATTTCCTATTCAAGAGAGGGATGCTGTTTTCCACTGTAATCTATTCTCCCGAACAGAAAAATATTTAAAAACAAGGAGAACGCTGATAAGCCTATGGAAATCAAAGATCTACAAGCAAACCAGGGCAAGGTTGACCTTGTCGTGGAAGTGATGCACAAGGAAGATCCGCGGACGTTCGAAAAGTTCGGCAAAAGCGGCAAAGTTTGCAATGCCAAAGTGAAAGATGCTTCCGGCCAGGTTACAATGACACTCTGGAATGAGGATGTTGATAAGGTTAGTGTTGGCGACCGAATCCATGTTGAAAACGGCTGGTGCTCAGAATATAAGGGCGAAAAGCAGGTTTCAGCGGGGAAATTTGGCAAGATTGAAGTTCTTGGAAGTACAGGAAAGACCGAAAAAGCCCAGCCTGCCGCTAAACCGGCTGCCAAGCAGGACAAACAGGCTGATAAAACCGTATACACTAACGATCCTGGCGTACTTGCCGGGCAGGGCTTGTCAGACGATGGAGATGAAGAAAACGAGGATGAAGAGCCTTCTATGGGTGATGAGGAGTTCATCGAAGACTGAATTCAGACGTTTCTTTCCGCCAAATCGTCTAAAATTTTATAAATCCAGACTTTATTACCCTTTTCATGAAGCTCCTTCCCTCATTGAAACAGAAAAAGAGATATGTTATTTTTGAGATCCTGTCAGAGCAAAAATTCACTTTTTCGGAAGTGAAGGAAGAAGTGGATCGGGCTCTGTTATTATTTTTAGGCCAATTAGGAATAGCAAAGACCTCCCCCCTGCTGATCAAAGAGAAATATAAAAACAATAAGTTTATAATAAAAATAAACCATAAGTATGTTGACGAGGTTAAAGCCGCATTGACCTTAAGCAAAACAATTAAAAATACTCCGGTAATTATCAAGTCAGTTATTACTGCCGGCACGATCAAAAAAGCAAGTGAATATCTATGATTATGAGGTGTGATTGAAATGAATCCAAATAAGCAGCAAATGATTGATAAGATGGGGTATGACCGCTCCATAACCATGTTTTCTCCTGATGGAAGATTGTTACAGGTAGAATATGCCAAAAAAACAGTCAAGCAGGGCTCTACTGCTCTGGGAATTGCCTGCCGGGACGGCGTAGTATTAGTAGTTGACAAGAGAGTCACCTCAAAATTGCTAGTTCCTGAAGCAATTGAGAAAATGTTCCGCATTGATGATCACATCGGCGCTACGGCAGCAGGAATTATCTCCGACGCGCGCGTTCTGGTAGACCGATCGCAGCTTAAAGCCCAGCAGCATGCTGTTACCTATGATTCAAAAATAGATATCTTATCGATAGTAAAAGATATCTGCGATCTGAAACAGATATGCACCCAATCTGCCGGATTACGGCCATTTGGCGTTTCTATGCTTGTAGGCGGAGTTGAGGAAGATGGGGAAGTCAGGCTATTCTTAACAGAACCGTATGGCTTGTATTTCCAATATCGGGCTGCGGTCATCGGGGAAGGCGAGGCTGAACTGGAGCCGCTTCTCCAGAAAAAATATCGGGCTAATCTGTCTGTTGAAGAGGGACTTAAGCTGGGAGTAGGGCTGCTAAAAGATTTCCTCAAAGCTGATTTTAATTTTGACCGTGTTGATGCAGCTTTCATTGACGCAAAAGACAAGCGCTTCACCAAGCTCAGCAACGAAGAGCTGAAGAAGCTGCTGAAATAGAAACTGGGGATTGAAACATGGGAACACCTGTAGCTCAAACGGATGGGTATAAAACAGCATGATTCAAATATTTTTGTCGAGGTTGTCGGAATAACGGAAAGACCACTTTAGCTTCTTATTCAATTTCTTTATTTTACGATCTCCAGAGCTAAACTAGAATCTACAGCTTTATTACAATTTCAGCGAAACCTTTATAAAAATAGTATGGTTTAACCATACTAAAATGAAGACAAAGAAACCGATCAAGGAACTATTCTTTGATTATCCTACAAAACAATGGCATTTTCAGCAGCTCTTGAAAGAAGCAGGCTTAAGCAGGGCCCAGACAAATGCCTGGTTAAAAAAATTATTGAAAGAAGGCCTGGTCAGGCGCATTAAACCTAGAGGCAGGATGCCTTATCACATCGCAAAGTATAACTCTGCCGATTATATCAATGCTAAAAAAATATTTGCTTTGGAGAAATTCCATGCCAGTGGCTTTTTGCAGCATCTGTCGTCGTTAAAACACGCTAAAGCCGTAATTATTTTCGGAAGTATGGCCCGAGGAGACTGGTATAAAGAAAGTGATATTGACCTTTTTGTTTATGGCAATGCTGATGAATTAGAACTAGGAAAATATTGGCTGAAGTTGGGGAGGGAAATACAATTCTTTGGCTGTGAAAATCAGCAAGAACTTAAAAAGTATAATCCTGCTTTATTAAAAAATATTCTTACTGGGTATACCGTCAAAGGAAGCCTTCCTGTGGAGGTGAAAGCCAGTGCCTAAAGAAATTACCCAGACCGAAGCTTATGATAAATGCACGGCAGACGGAAATATCATCTTTCTTCTTGAATATGATGTTAATAGGATTAAATCCATGGTTGAAATTGCCGAAGAGCAATGGAAAGCCGCTAAAAGTTTATCGGATCAAAAATTATGGAATTCAACGTACAAAATGCATTATGATGTCTTGCATTTATTAGCAGAAGCATTGTTGTTATCAGACAAAGTTAAATCAAAAAATCATTTGTGCCTATTTTCTTATCTTTGTGAAAAACATCCTAAATTAGAGCTGGATTGGAATTTCTTTGAAAGAATAAGAACCAAGCGTAACGGAGTAACTTATTATGGGAATCCCGTAAATGGTAAGGATTGGAAGGAAGTAGAGTTACAGTTTCAATTATATACTAAAAGGAATTAGGTTTCGAACCTAATTCCTTTGGTATATACCAAAATCTTTGGATTTCTGTTCGAAATCTAAAGATTTTTAGTATACATTAGCTTATTGAAGAAAAAAGTTGAGGAAAAATGTCAGACAAAATAACCATAGCTCGGATCAAGAAGTTCGGCCATACTTTCGAAGTAAGTGTCGATCCTGATAAAGCTCTAGATTACAAACACGGAAAAATACAGGACCTTTCTGACGTTTTGCTGGCGGACAGGATTTTTATCAATGCCAAAAAAGGACTGGTTGCTCCTCATGAGATCTTGCAGGAAGCGTTTAAAACTACCGACACCACTAAAATTGCTGAGATTATCATCAAGCAGGGGGAAATCCAGGCCACCTCCGAACATCGTGCCGAGGAGCGGGAACAAAAACGGAAGAGGTTAGTGAATCTTATCCATCGTAATGCTGTCGATCCAAAGACAGGGCTGCCACATCCTCCTGCCAGAATCGAAGCAGCCTTAGAACAGGGGAAGATTCAGCTCGATTTTAATAAGACAGTCGAAGAGCAATTTGACGGGATCATTGCTAAATTACGGCCCATCATACCTATTAAAATTGAGCAGAAGAAGCTTATTGTCGTGATCCCGGCACAGTATTCTGGGAAATTATATACGTTTGTAAAGAATAACAGTACCATGACAAAGGAAGAGTGGCTCAATAATGGCGACTGGAAATTGCAGCTGGAGATACCTGCCGGCCTAGTGCAGGAATTTATAGACAAGCTGAATTCTATGACACATGGAGAAGTTGTAGTGGAGATGAAGTGAGAGTAAAGGCCCGAAAAAGTCGCCTTGGCCGTAACCCTCGTGCCGCTTTGAAAGTATATTTGAGAAGCGGCACCTACCAACATCTCTTACGACAAGCAGTTCACTGGAAAAGACAACGATCTTTTCGGTGCCCAGATAAAGTCGTAGGCTTTATCCAGGGCTCGGGTTACATCTTGGCCCAGGCGGCGACTTTTTCTATTGAGCCAAATTAAACCAATAACTTTTTAAATAACGCCCAAATTCAAGGCTTAGGTGAGAGAAAAGAAAGGAGGATTCGCGTCTACCATCACCATATATAATTGACGACCGCGAATACACAAAAATGAGTAATATAGTAGTACAAGAAAGAGCCGTCGTGATTCCTGGCGAAACACTGGCGGAAGGAATGGATTATCTTCCGGGGGAAAATACCTACCGGGAACATGATAAGATTTATTCTAAAGTGCTGGGTTTGGCTTCTATCTCTGGAAGAGTTGTTAAAATAACCTCTTTGTCAGGGCCCTATATCCCTAAGGTAGGTGATAAGATCATCGCCAGAGTGATTGACATTACTTTCAGCGGCTGGCGCGTCGATACTGACACGGCTTATTCGGCAATGTTGAATGTCAAGGATGCCACTTCCCGCTTTATCAGAAAAGAAGAGGACTTGAGTAAAATACTTGCCATCGGCGATTATGTAGTTGTGAAGATCACCAATGTCACTTCCCAATTCCTGATTGATGTAACGATGAAGGAACCGGGCTTACACAAGATCTCCGGCGGAAGAGTCATCCGCATCAACAGCCAGAAAGTTCCCCGTGTCATCGGCAAGAAGGGAAGCATGATCTCCTTGATCAAGGAGAAGACTGGCTGTAATATTACAGTCGGCCAGAATGGCTTAATCTGGTTAAAAGGATCGTTTGACGGCGAGTACCTGGCCGAGAAAGCAGTCAAGCTTATCGAAGAGAAAGCCCATCAGGAAGGCTTGACTGAACGGATGGAAAAATTCCTGCAGGAGAACAAGATCGATCTTCCTGCAACCTTCACCCCTCACAATGACGAAGAGGTGAACTATTAAAATGGCATACACAAAAAATCAAGATTTTTTGGTCGCCATTTTAAAGGCGAATAATTATTTAAAGGTGAATAATTAAAATGGCATACACAAAACGAGTAGACGGACGGGGCATCAACGAACTGCGCCCCATGGAAGCAAAAATGGGAGTAGTTCCTAACGCCAAGGGGTCAGCCTCATTCAAAATCGGCAAGACCTGGGCTATTGCTGCTGTATACGGTCCTCGGGAAATCTATCCTAAATTTTTGGCTAATCCCAAAAGAGGAATCCTACGCTGCCATTATACTATGATGCCTTTTTCTGGTTCTGGAGAACGTATCAGGCCCGGGAAGAGCAGACGGGCTCAGGAAATTGCCATGGTCATGGAAAGTGCCCTGGCTCCAGTTGTAGACTTGTCAGACTTTCCCAACTCTGTCATTGACGTTTTTGTGGAACTTCCGCAAACAGATGCCGGAACACGTTGTGCTGCTATTTCCGCAGCCTCCATGGCTTTAGCAGATGCAGGGATACCGATGAAGGATATCGTCAGCTCTGTTGCTGTTGGTCAAGTTGATGGAACAGTCCTTGCCGATCTGAATTATAACGAAGAAGCGTACGAAGCAGTCGTTTCGGACATTCCTGTTGCTATGCTGCATAATACTAAGGAAATTTCCTTATTGCAGATGGATGGGGAGATTTCCAAGAAAGACTTGCTGAGCGCCTTAGAGTTAGCCAAGGATGCTACGGAGAAGGTCTACAAAGTACAGGTAGCAGCTTTGAAAGAGCGATTCCTGAAAAATCATTAAAATAAAAATTAGACTAGAGGATACTAAAATGATTGTCAACAATGAAACAATAGCACAATTAGCAAAAGAAAACAAACGATTGGATGGCCGGCAGTTAACGGAATTCAGGCAGCCAATCAAGATAGAAACAAACATCTCCTGGACTGCAGAAGGATCGGCAAAAGTTCAGATCGGGAACACGGTTGTCCTTGCTGGCGTGAAGCTTTCCATCGAGAAACCCTATAACGATACTCCTGACGAGGGAGGCATTGCGGTCAATGCAGAGCTGACACCGATGTCAAGCCCTGAATATGAACCTGGCCCTCCAGGGATGAAAGCGATTGAACTTGCCCGTGTCACGGACAGAGGCATACGGGAAGCCAAAGCTATTGATGTGAAGAAATTATGCATCACGCCTGGCGAGAAGGCCTGGTTTGTCAGCATGGATATCATCACTATCAATGATGCCGGAAATCTTTTTGATGCAGCAGGCTTAGCTGTTTTAGCTGCGCTGAAATCAGCAACCTTTCCAGTTGTAGATATGGAAACTGGCGCCATCAATTACAAGGAAAAGACATCTACTCCCTTACCTTTAACTAAGGAGCCGCTGCCGATTACTGTGTACAAAGTGAACGGTGCCCTGCTTGTTGATCCGACAGCAGAAGAAGAGAAAGCCTATGAAGCGCGGTTAAGCGTGGCTTCAGATTCCAAAGGGACAATCTCAGCGATGCAGAAAGGCGGGGATGCACCATTAACTCTGGATGAGATCAGCAAAATGATCGACCTTGCCCTGGAAAAGGGAAAATTTTTAAGGGATGAGTTAAATAAAGCGTTACAGAAATAAAAATCACGGAAAAATAAAAATGGCTGACAAAAAAACCAAGTCTGAACAGGAAGTGGAAGTAGATCAGAGCGAGTACACGAAGTATGAAAAAGCCCGGATGATCGGCTCTAGGGCCTTGCAGCTGTCGATGGGAGCGCCATTTCTGGTAAAGCTTAGCCAAGAAGAGCTGGAGAAAATGAGATTCGATCCAATCGAAATAGCGCTTCGAGAGTTCGAGGAAGGAATCCTGCCTATTACCATCAGAAGACCTCTTTCAGTCTAATTATTAATTCCATTCTTTTTTACCATGAACCAAACCATTACCAAAGAAAAAGTAGATAAATATTTTTCTGTCACCCGTGAAGCCCTGGAGAAAGCCAAAGTCGCATTTGATCCATCCAGGCAGGGAGAGGCTGCGGATTTTTTTGACATGGCTTCCCGTTACTATCAGGATGCTGAATTCTTTTTCACAGACCAGGAGGATTATGTTCTTGCCTTTGCCGCTTTGAACTATGCCCATGGCTGGCTGGATGCTGGCGCCAGGATCGGTCTCTTTCAGGTTAAGGATAACCGGCTCTTTACCGTAGATAACTAAAAGTAACTACTATCTGGTACTAACTTCCGAAAGATTTATAAATGGGTCACAGTTATTCTCGATATTAGTGGTGAAAGTACGGAAAGAGGTTCTTTATGATGGGTGCGAGGTTATAACCCCATGGAGGACGCATTACAATGATTGTTCAAAAAGAATTTTTGGATAAACTCAAGGATTTTGGGCTCAATTCCTATGAACGGAAATTATGGATAGCCCTTCTATCACGAGGTGTGTCAACTGCTGGTGAATTGTCTGATATTTCCAACGTGCCGAGATCCAGAGCCTATGACGTTCTTGAATCATTGGAAAAGAAAGGGTTTATTGTCGTCAAAGTGGGCAAGCCGATCAAATATATGGCCGTTTCCCCGACTGAAGTTATCGGCAGAGTAAAGAAAAAGGTTCTTGAAGAAGCAGAACAGAGGAACACCGTTCTTTCACAATTAAAGGACTCTGAAGTCTTGGAAGAATTGAATACCCTGCACCAGGAAGGCGTCAAGCTTGTTGATCCGACCGACAAGTCCGGATCTTTCCGCGGCCGGGATAAAGTGTATGAGCATCTTACCATGATGATCAAGAATGCTAAGAAGGACATCACGATCATGACCTCCAAGGATGGTCTGCTTCGCAAGAATGATGCCTTTGCCAACACGCTGCGGAAAGTTGCAAAAAATGGCGTGAACATCAAGCTTTCTGTACCTACAACTGCAGATAAGGAAATTCTGGCTGCATTTTCAAAATTTGCGAAAGTGAAAACCAACAAGAACTGCCCTGCCCGTTTCTGCATCGTTGATGAAAAAGAGATCTTACTGTTCCTGACCGATGATCAGAAAGTCCACAAGAGTTATGACTGCGCAGTCTGGCTTGAAGCGCCGTATTTTGTGGAATATTTCAACAGCTTGTTTGAGAACGAGTGGAAAGCTGTGAAGTAAGCCACTTCTTATATTTTTTACAATGGCAGTGTGTAATAGGCCAAATTTAATTGGAAGATCTAAAGAATACACCCAGAGAGTAGTAAGGGAATCTTATCTGCCTGGCAACTTGCAGGGATTAGCTCATTCTCTTCCCTGGCCGATCGATTTGGGGACTCCAAACATTCATCTTTCTTGTTATTTTGCAGAGATCCCTTATAGCGACCCGATAGCATCCGATTGCAGTCATAACGGTCTTGATATCCAAGTATCAGCAGGAACGCCCGTCTCTGCACCGGAAAGAGCTAAGGTACTAGTCATACAATTTGATTATGATAGGTCTTTAGCCGATGTTTATTTGTGGGGAGAACATTCAAGGATTGTGTATGCGCTTGCCCATCTTGATCCAAATTCACTGCCTATGAACATTAAAAAGAGGGGCAGATTTGATGCACACACTGAAACGATGGTTGATTTGGGAGAAACTGTTGGTTCTGTAGGACGATGGCCATTTACACTAAAGACTGATGTCCAAATTCCTGACGATGTTGAGAATGTTTACGGCAGACAGTACCATCATCTCCATTTTACGACAAAGTATCATCAAGGCGTTTTGAGTTATCGGAATCTTTCTGATTTTTATGGAGATGTCAATCCCTTACTGGTTCTGGAAAGACTCTAAAGGGGAATATGTCCAACACCTTTTTATAATCCTCGTTCTTTCTATACCAAAGGACACAAATTTTCGAGAAAATTTGAGCCCTTTGTATATACAAAAGGCACAAAATTCTGTTCGGAATTTTGAGTCTTTTGGTATATAATCAATGGTCAATTACAAACAAGTAATCCTCGTCCGTCAAGACTTAAAGCTCCCAAAGGGAAAATTAGCTGCCCAATCAGCACATGCTTCTGTAGAAGCAGTCTTGAAATCAGATTCTTCACTCGTCTCTGCCTGGCGGAAGCAGGGGATGGCTAAAATAGTGCTTAAAGTGAAGGATGAAAAAGAGCTGATATCCTATTTCCAAAAAGCGAAGGACGAAGGCTTGACTGCTGCACTGATTACCGATGCCGGAAAAACTGTGGTCGCTCCGGGAACAAAAACGTGTGTAGGCATAGGCCCAGATGAGGAGGAAAAGATTGATAAGGTTACAGGGAAACTCTCCTTATTATAACACCCAAAACTTTATAAATAACCCGCTTTCTAAAGACTGAACAGCTACGTTCATCAAAAACAGCTAAAGACCATGAAAATTCCTAAAGCGAAGAAGAGATATTGCAGGTATTGTAAGAAACATACCGAGCAGAAGATTTCGCAGAATAAACGGAAAACAGCCAGCTCATTGACGAAGGGGTCGAAATATAGGGCTCGGCTGCGGGGTCAAGCCAGGGGTATCGGCGGGCATGGAAAGTATTCCAAACCGGCAGTTACAAAGTTCAAGCGAACCGGAGCTAAAAACACCAAGAAAACAGATTTACGTTATACCTGTAATGAATGCAAGAAAACAAGCTCCCAGCCGTATGGGATGCGGGCAAAGAGAGTTGAATTCGTATGATCAGAGAAACACGAAGCAAATTTATCAAAGTCAGATGCGCTAAATGCAAGAACGAACAGATTATTTTCGGCAACGCCAGCAAAGTTGTTCAATGTTTGGTTTGCAGCAAGGACGTAGCCTACCCAACTGGAGGCAAGGCCAAGATTTCTGCCAGGGTTTTGGAAGTTTTGGAATAATTTTTTAACTGTCTTTTCTTCTCCAAAAGTTTATAAATAATTGTCCAAGATATACCTAAAATGCTCTACAGACGAAAAGGAATGCCGGAGGAGGACGAAATTGTGTTATGTAAAGTGACCAAGCTCTTTCCAAATTCTGTTTTCGTCGATCTGCTGGAATATGGAACCTCAGGAATGGTCCACATCTCCGAGATCTCACCGGGAAGGATCCGAAACCTGCGTGATTTCGTCAGCATCGGCAGGCAGATTGTCTGTAAGGTGCTGCGTATTGACAGAGAGAAAGGACACATTGATCTCTCCCTGCGAAGGGTCAATTCCCACCAGCGCGTGGAAAAGCTCGATGAGATCAAGCAGGAGCTGAAAGCAGAAAGCCTGGTGCAAAATCTGGCCAAGAAACTGGGCAAGCCCAAGGATGAGTTATACAGTAAAATTTCAGGCAAAATATTTGCGGAATATTCCCATCTGTATTTATGCTTCAAGGATGTTGTTTCAGAGGAAGTCAGTCTGGAAAAACTGGGTCTTGAAAAAAAACTGGCAGAGGAACTGGCTGCCGCAATCCTTGAAAAATTCAAGCCGCCCAAGGTTTTCATTAAAGGCGAGATCAGCTTACAGACGTATGCTTCAGATGGCGTGGAGAAAATAAAATCTACTCTGCTCCACATTGAGAAGGTCTCTCCAACTATTACGGTTTTTTATCTCGGCGCGGGAAAATTTAAGCTGGTCATTGAAGATTCTGATTACAAACCCGCTGAGAAGAGTCTGCAAAAAGTGGAAAGCTTACTCACCTCCTTCAATGACAAAGTCTCCACTGCTTCGTTTGAACGTGAGAAAACAGAGTAAAGATAAGATAGAAATGGCTGCCCACATCCATAAGTGCCCGAAATGTTCTCGATATACGATGGAAGCTGCCTGTCCTCTTTGCAAGAGCTCAACAGTCCTTCCCAAACCACCTAAATTCTCTCTGCAGGATAAGCATGCAGCCCTGCGCAGGGGCGAGAAGAAGAAGGAATTGGTGGAGAAGGGTCTGTATTAATACTGAGTTCGCAAGGTTTATTAATCTAACATTGTTTCTTGCTGTTGATGGTTTCAATGTCCTTGCGAAAAGAGATTCTGGAAAAGGTACCAAGTGGTGAGAAAGATAGCCCTTCCTGTCGCGCTCTGTTAGATCATATCAAAGAACATGGCATCAAGACTAGCGAGCATCTCCACAACTTCCTGGCGCAGGAAATTGCCCTGGCTGAGAAATGGCTAGGGGAAAATAAGCAATCAGGGAAGACGGCAGCAAAAACGCTCCGCCATAAGACGGTGGAACTGCAGGTTCTCAAGAAATGCCGTGAGCTAGCGCGGAAAGTGCTGTAACTTTTTCTACCAATTCTTACTCTATTTTAATTTTAACTTTTCACCACAAACTAAAGTCCAGAAGGCCTTTGCTGACACGGACGCCTCTAGTGGTGCCGCCAAGAGTAAGAAGGGAGGTATTGGTGTTCTCGTTAACTGTAAGATCTCCCTTGAAATAGTATACCTCGATGTCACCATGCTCTAAAAGATAATGTAATTTTTCTCCAATGTTAAGGTTTCCATTTCCCTGTCCAAACTGAAGATATTTTAGCTCGATGTTGGAAATGTCCATAAGGTTGTAGTCGAGGTTTTGAAAAGAAATTTTGAGATCTTCAAGAGAGGAAAATGCCAGGCCATTGACTTCTATCTTTTTTGCCTTTCCGGATAATGATAATTTGTCGCCTATAAAGTCGATCTGTCCTGCAAACCCGTCAATGCGCAGGTCTACTTCCTGGAGATTGTTGAGATCTAATTTATCGTTATTGATCGTGATTCCGCTGAGAGGGTTGCTGAACTGCAGCGTGATGCTCTCGAACTTTGATTCTTCTCCAACCTGTGGTATTTTATCGAATGACAAGGAGATAGACACTTCCTTGGAGTTCCGCTTCAGCTCCTTATCGATCACTGTCTGGATCGTTTCATCCTGCAGGGCATCTTTTTCTTCCTCGCCTTGCACGTATCCGACAATGGCGCTTCCGATGCTCATGCCACTTCCTTGGTCGTCATTGTTGAGGAACAGAAGGAAAAAAACTGCTGCAATGATAATTGTAATCATGAAAACATAAAATCTAGTATGATTGGAACTGTGCTTCAGCGTCGGGCTTCCGGTCATGGGATCACACTTTTTTATGACTTCTTAACTAAAGAGCTTTAAATGAAAGGCTTTAATAAACTTTTTGGTTGCGCACTAGCACATAAGGCTCTGTAGAATTGCTTTTTAAATAAGAATAAATAGCACCGTTGATTCTCTTTGAGTTGCTTATACCAAAAGAGAGGTGCTATTTATGTCAGATGTAATTCAGTACAAGTTCAAAAAGTTTTCTATTATTGTTGAGCGCCTTTGCGCTCAAGCCCACATACCAAAGTATTTTCGGTATGTGCAAAAGAAAACGTATGATAATTACCAACATTTGTTTCTGTTAGTTGCAAAAGAACATACGCGCTACGATTATAGAATGTTTATTGAGTCGCTTTATGACTCAAAACTTCCTCAGTACATTGGACTGAGGAAGATACCTCACTTTACCACGCTGCATAAATTTGCGCAAAGATTGGATGCTAAAATCGTAGAAAAACTTTTGTTCTTAACAAGACACCTTTTCAAAGAACATGGAACGTTCTTTGGGGTGGATAGCACGGGCATGGAATTAGACCATGCCTCTGCACATTATTGTAAGAGAATCGATCGGGAAAAGCCCGTCAAAGGCTTTGTTAATCTTAATGCTATGAGTGATTTGCACAATAAAATTATTCTAGCGACAAAAATTAGGAAGAAAAGAAGGCATGATTGCACTGATTTTCCGCTAATGTTTAACAAAGTCAAGCACCTTGACTTTGATTACCTTGTGGCAGACAAAGGTTATGATTCCAACGAGAATCATAAATCTGTTTTTGAGGCGGGAAAGCACAGTTTAATCTCCCTCAAGCATGCTAATCTTCCAGTTTACAAAACTAGCGGCTTTTACAGAAAGAAAGCTAAGCGAGAGTTTGAGTATGGATTATACACCCAACGGGAGCTTACTGAAGCCATTTTCTCTTCGCTGAAGAGAAAATACGGCTCGAAGCTTCGAGCCAGAAAGTTTGGTACGCAGAAAATAGAATTATTACTCAAGATTTTAAGTTATAATGTGGAAAGGGCAATTAGGACTATACTGTTCTTAATCAGAATTAGGTATTTCTACAGAGCCAGCACATAAAAAAGCTTTATATAACCCTCTGAACTTTTTAAGGCAAATGCCTGAATTGCCGGAAGTTGAGACCATCGTACGACAGCTGAATGCCAAGGTAGGCGGTAAAACGATTTCCAGCGTTGAGATTTATGATCCAGTGGTAGTAGAAGAGAGAATAAAGGCTGTTTTGAATATAAGGATAACAAAGGTAAGGCGGAGGGCAAAAGCTATCATTTTTGAGCTGGACAATGGCAAATTCTTGCTGGCTCACCTTAGGATGACCGGACATTTCCATTACCTTCCCAGGGAACACAAAAATACTGATCACCAGCGATTCATGGTCGCAAAGTTCATCTTCTCTGATGGTTCGTTTCTTACTCATAATTCTATAAGAAGGTTTGGGCGAATACGGCTGCTGGATAAGAAGCAGCTTGAGACTGAGTTAGGGAAATATGGCCCTGAGCCTCTCGACCTTACGGCAGCCCAATTTTCTGCTGCCTTGGAAAGAAAAACAAGGGCAAATGTGAAAACGACATTAATGGACCTGCGAGTGATAGCCGGGATAGGGAATATCTATGCCCAAGAAGCGCTGTATTATTCCCGGATCTCCCCGCTGCGGTCTGTCGGCACTTTGTCGAAGTCAGAGATGAATGCCTTGCATAAAAATACACAAACGGTTCTCCAGAGGGCCATTGAGGAGCAAGGCTGCACAGTTGACAATTACAGCAATTTAGAAGGGCGTGGCGGATTCCAGAACTTTTTAGCAGTCTATGGCAGGGAGAAATGCCTAAAAAGTCATCCACTTACTAAGATCACCATAGGCGGCCGGGGAACCAGTTACTGTCCGAAATGCCAGAGGTAAGCGAATGTTGCAGAAATTATTAGGAAAGCTGAAAGGTGATGCCTATCCCAACCGGTTCCTTAAATTTTACCATCTCAACAAAGAAAGATTGATCAAGGAACGACGGTCTGCATACAAGAGCAAGAAAAAATCCCGCATCTGCGTCCGCTGTAATGAGTATGTTGTCGAAGGGATTGTCTTCTGCAAATATCATCAGATGAAACAGAAAGGATATAACAAAAGGGCGAGAAATAAATAGGTTAGAGTTTTCCTATTAAGATTTTTAAATGGAGCTCGGTTCTGATTATAAATGGTAAGCAGAGAGCAAATAAGTAAATGTTATGGCAAAGACGGAGTAAGTGATCTACCTATTTTTCCAGGAGATATAACTAATTTTGGCTATTGGAGAGATATTGATGTTACAGGAGAAATTACTAAAGAATTAAAAATTATCTCTGCAGTTAATTTATATAAACGTATGCTTGACAAATTATCCCTAGATCCCAGCGATGTTGTCATTGAAGTTGGTTGTGGTAGGGGTGTTGGATTGGGGATCATTTCATCATACGGGCCAAGGAGAGTTATAGGTTTAGATGCAGTCCAATCACAAATTGATCATTATAAAGGAGACCATAAAGTTATGCAAGGTTTTGCTGAGGAGCTTCCAGTTGAAGATGCTTCTTTAGACGTTGTTTTGTCGGTGGAAGCGATTCAACACTTTATTGATCCACATAGGTTTATCAATGAATGTGGTCGTGTTCTTCGTCCATCTGGAAGAATTGCTATTGCCTCATTTTTTGGTAACGGCGCAAGTGCAAATGAAAGACTTAAAGATTATATTCCAACAATAAAAACTGGGGAAGATGTTGCCTATCCTCTGGATGAGGTCGCTTCTTGGCTTAAAGAACTTGGTTTCAAAGTTGTTGTAGAGAAGATAGGTGAATACCTGTGGGAGCCTTTCCAAAGATGGTGTGAACAAATTAGCCCTGAAGAGGGTTCTTTTAGAATGCTTGATGCATACAATGACGGCTTATGGGATTATTCAATAATTACCGGAAAAAGAGAATGAAACCGAGAAATCCAGAGAAAAAGAAAAAAAAGAAGAAAGCAGAGCAAGAATTTGAATACGATCCTGAAGCCGATTACATAGTACATGAGAAGTATACCAAGGAAGAATTGGGAAAGGAGTGAACTAAATTTACTGTAGGTTTTTTAATTTTCCGAAATAAAAAACTTCCTTTTCTCCAACTACATATGCCTCAAATTTGCTAATGTCATCCAGAAAAGGGCTTAACAATTGCTCTTTCAAAACATCAGTCCCTTCCAGCAATGGATTGAAACTGGGAACAGCAATTAATTCTTTTCCCTGCCATTTCCCTTTCAGATAGCATTTGTATTTTTCCCATTTACTCCCTTCACGGATAGTTATAGCAGGATGTTCGTGGCCAATGACAATTATCTCGGCATCGGTTTCTACAAGCTCATCGCCGTGAACAATTAATATCTTTCCGATCCTGTACTCTGCCACCACCTTTACGCCTCGTTTTTCGGCAATTGGAGTGATGATTGGATCATGATTGCCCTTGATTATCACCACTTCTGCTACTTGACGCAGGCAAAAATCAAGAAACTGCAGCACTTCTTTCCATTCCCGCTGCAGGACGGTGCCAAATTCGTGCTTTAAGTCCCCGTTGATGATAATTTTCTCCGCTTTTGTTTTTTGCAGGATTGTTTTGAGATTAGCTATAATTTGTTCTAATTGGAACCGCGGCACTAAAACTCCTTTGCGGTGCAGGACTTCTTCATACCCAATGTGCAGGTCGTTAACTATCAAAGTCTTTTCTTTCTCGATGAACAGAGCAGTTCCGACTGTTTTTATGCCTGGCAGTATTTCCATAAGTATGGTTATGTCTCATCCGAGAACAAAATCTTTATAAAGAATTTGCTTAAATATTGTGACATGCCCCAGTAGCTGAGCGGCAAATGCCACGCCATTTGCGAGGCGGGTGCGCTTCACCTCGTTCACAAGAAATGTGAATAAATATCACATTTCTGTGCAGAAAACAAGTAGTTTCTTGTTTTCTTGCAGCAGCACAATCATTAAAAATAATCACACCATTAAGATCAATTATGCCCCAGTGGCTCAGCGGTTAGAGCACATGGCTGTTAACCATGCGGTCGCAGGTTCAAATCCTGCCTGGGGCGCTTTTAACACATTTTTTCTTTAGCTAGCTCTGAAGAGGGTCTTCTAGAGCTTGCAGGAAGTCATAGAAACTCAAAAGCATGTCTGGTTCTACAGCATAATAATGGGTTCCTCGCTCGCTGTTCTTAAATTGAATAGCTAAGTCTCCAACATACTTTATAGTTGCTTCTCTGCTTTTTCGTGTAAATCTTTCTTTGTTCTTGTAAATATGTAAGGCAAGGTGTAAGAATTGCTCAGGACTGTGATTGTTTCCTAAATCGTCTGGCAGCCTAGAGTGTAGATAAACAGCAAACTCTTGAAGATAGAGCTTGTTTCTGTGTATCAATCCACTTAAGGTATCTAATGAGTTTTCTTGCATCCTTGGATCGTATGGTTCTGCTTCTGTCGTGCTTGGCTGAGAAGCTAGTCTAGCTTCACTTCCGCGTATCAAGCTTTCCACAAATTTTTCAGCCCTATCCTCGGCAAGCGAGACTTGTAACGGAGGAAGATTAGCAGCTTCTTGTTCCAAAATCCCTAATTCTACAGGGGTTCTTCCCACTATTCCGAGTTGGTACAGATCACTAAATCCCAGGTATTCTTTTTTCAGTCTCTGCTGATCGGATCGGGATTCTAAGTGCCTTATTGCACGAACTAATTGGGAAATTTCTTCCACTTCCTCTTCAACAATCCCTCGTGCATACGTCCTGTCAGTCATTTTTATTAGCTTCTTCAATCTTTATGACTATATCCTTAACCCTATTTGATATATCTTTTCAGCAATCTCTTTCATCAACATTACATCTTCACAATTCTTGAACAGCAATTCACCATATCCGTGAACTACCACTTCAACCCCTTCAACTTTGACAACTACTAAGATCGGTGTTTCCAGAACAACCTCAAACTTCTCTTTGATTTTAGCTAAGTCTAATCTGCCCTGTTTTTTTAACTTGGCAGTATAGGCAGCCTTGGTCTTGCATTTTGCGATGGTAAAGGGGATCATCTCCTTCATTTTGCCCGTTTTTATATAAAATTAACCCTCCTGCTGTAAATCCTCAAAAAGTCGCTTTGGCCGTAACCTCCCCTTTACCGACCGAATGATTTATATACCAAAATATATTTCATAACCATATCATTTAGAGGTGATAGTCAGAATGGTAAAAAAGAGGCTGGAATTATCCAAAGGTGGGATGGAATTGCACCGTTTGGCTCATTATGCTTTCTTCATAGGCATTGCATTAGCGATCGTTGTTGGTGTTTTTCACAGGGTGTTTGACTCCTTGCTTGGAGTGGAAGCCTCGCGTGTCTATGTCACGACGTTTGTCCTTTTAGGAACCTTAGTGGGATTGTTTAACCTTACTGCGAAAGAAACTATGCCTTTCTTAACAGCTGCAGTTGCCTTGATGCTGGCAGGGATCGTTAACCTTAACCTGGTCTATGGTGTAGGCGACATTTTACGGCCAAGCTTAAGCAATATCGTTGTCTTCGTTGTTCCGGGAGCGATCATCGTGGGCATGAAAGCTATCTGGCGGCTGGCTTCAGATTAAGCTTAAGATCAAATTTGTTTTTTTTATCCTTTCCCTTCTGTTAATATCCCGGCTTTTATGAAACCCTCTCGTTCGCACCCTCTCTAGCAGGTAGGAGCTAAGTATACGAGCTGACTTTCCGAAGGAGAGGGCATACCTTGTCTTACGAACGGTACAGTGCTCACTGGCCAGTTGGCGAGGGTTTCATAAAAGTATATTATCCCTAAAATTTAAAAGCCAAGCTTCTTTCTATACGGCATGAATGACATACTCACGATAATCCTTCTTACTCTCCTTCCAATTTCGGAATTACGAGGATCCATCCCTTACGGCATTTTTAATACAGGTTTATCACCAGCAGTAGTCTTCGCAGTCGCTGTTGCAGCGAATATCCTTCTCGCCAAAGGAATTTTTATTTTTGTACGCAAGGCCATGCCCTTCTTCGTACAGTTTGCGCATATCAATACGGTTTATACTAAATTCGTCCTGAGAACACAGCAGAAAATTCATCCTTACATCGAAAAATATGGAGTGCTTGGTTTAGCAATCTTCATCGGTATCCCCTTGCCTGGATCAGGCGTATATACTGGTGCCTTGGGCGCGTATCTGCTGGGTTTTACCTACAAGGAATTCTTTAAGGCAGCTGTCATTGGCGTGCTTATGGCCGGCATACTGGTTCTTCTTGCTTCTACTCTCGGTGAAGGAGTTTGGAATATCTTCATAAAACAAGTATAAAATAATACTCTAAAATTAGTAAAAATCACAACAGGACAATAATCTACACATCCTTCAATTCCCGGCCGATGGCTTTCACTTTCTCGATTCGAGCGTCTAATGCAGTCATCCGGTCTTTTGTTGATGTTTTTTTTCTTTCCAATGACGCTTCTTTCTTCATCAATTCTGAAATTTGGTCTCGTAAACTAACTTCCCTATTCTGAGTTGACCCTAAGGCATCGGCAAGGGATTCCATCTTCTTTTCTAGTTTTCTTCTGGAAGTGCGCAAGCCTTTCAGCTCTTTGTTAAGATCACCCAATGCTTCATCAAGCAAATCCTTTTCTTTCTGGATTATCTCTTTCTTTGCACTCTTTTTCATTTTGATCGGTTTTGTTGTCGCGACCCTTTTTGCAACAACAGGCTTCCTCTTTTTTTCTTTCCTTAGTTTTTCAGCAGGTTTTTGAACGTCAGGATTCTTTTTTTGTTCAGGCAGCTTCTTTTTTTGTTTTTGTGCTTTCGGCTTTTTTCGTATAGGCTTTGGCGGCGATAGTATGCTTTTCCCCCAGATAGTTACACCTAACTTTCTGAATGTATTGGTAACTTCGCCTCGCCTAATTTTGCCATCCAATTATCATAAACCTTCTCTTTTTATCAGGTGGTACTTAACATGTTATTGTTTATAAACTTTTTGTCCTCTCCTCTGGGACGGGTTTGCGCTATCTTCGCCGTTCTATGGCCTGCTCAAGCCGTTCTTTAGTATTCCTGTAGGCTTCTTCGCTGAGATATCCCTGTCTGTAGCTTTCTTTGAGGATTGCCGCTTTTTTCCTCAGGCGCAGGATTTCCTCTGAGTTGATTCTTGGAGCTGCCAGGGCTTTCTGTTTGCGCAGGACTTTTTTGGTTGACTGATTGATTCTCTTATGGGTGAAGTAGAAGGCCAGGAATACTGCGATAGCTATCAGGATGATAAAAGGAACCCCCCAGGCAAATACTGATCTTCGTGTTACTGGCGCTGCCAATCCAACAAGGGGCGCTTTAGCCTTGACATCCTGGACAGTAAATAGTTCCGAGGAGGTAACGATTGAGTCTCCTTGTATCGCTTTTATCGAAAGCACATAGTCGCCAGGCTTGATGTCTTTAGGAAGAGGAATTTTTTTGGTAAATGAAGCTTGTTCTTCTATGTTTACGGTTTCTTCCTCTTCAAAGATTTTATTATTGTTTAGATCCTGGATTGCATAGATCAGGACAAGATTATCCAGCGCTGCCCGCCGTGGGTTAAAAATGCTTACTGCCGCTTCCACTTCTTCTCCTGGAAGGAATGATTTTTTAATCAAGTCTAGGCTCAGGTCGAAGAGGACATCATCCGAGACTATCTCTACAATTACTGTCACGGATCTTGAAAACGAATCGTAATTATCTTTTCCCAGAAAATTGATCGCTCCTGCATACACGCCGGGTTCAGCTTGATAGGGGTTGATAATGAAGGAAATTTCCCGCCTCAGCCCTTTCTGTAAATTAAATAACTCCGGGGAGATCAACACATTCTCCACTGGATTGGTAGCGATAACATCCAACTCCCCACCCCAGTCATTGACAACAAAGAGGCCTTTCTGCAATTGCTGCGACTTCCTGACATTGACTTTCATCAGCTCTTCGCTGAGTGTCAAGCCCTGACGCAGCGATTTAGTCTTGAAGAGCGCTGTTTTGCCTTTACTTTCTTCCAATCTGACGTAAAGGTCATTGATGTTATCCTCATCAATGTCTATCTCCAATGCTTCGCCTATTTTTAGCGTATATGTTTTTGGTTCGGACGAAACCTGTATCGTGACTGTATCCTCGTCGATGCTTACTAACTTGAGAGCGTGAATTTGTCCTCCAAAGGTGAATTCTCGTTCTTCTCCTATTCTCAGAACAAGTTCTTCTTCAACCTCAGTAAAGGGCAGCTTGCCTGCTTTAGCAGGAGCACCTCCTCCACCTCCTCCACCTCCGCCGCCACCTCCGCCAGATGGCGGGCTAGGAGATGGCTCTGCCGCGGCAGCGGAAATGGTGAGTTTAAAGTCCTCTGTTGAGCTTACCGTCAAGCATCCTGAAGCATCTTCTACTGTGATGAGAATGGAATGACTGCCGATGTCTGCCGTTGCCGGCGTGAAATTCATTAATCCATTACCATCGATGTTGAATAAAGAGGTATTGTCTGAATAGGAAATGCTGGTATTTTGCCCGTAGAAAGTTGCATCAACTTGGAGTGAGAAGGCTGTACCAACAGTAGCAGTCTGGTCACTTATTGCTGTTATTGACGGCGCTTTGGCTACGCAGAGAAAGGCTTGTCCGGCTGCAGATGAAGTAGCCTGGGCCGTAATTGTCGGCTCCTTGGTTATGTTTACGATGATCAGCGTATTGATCAGATTTATAGAAACCAGTAATAGAGCAAACGCTAGTATCACCCTTTTTTCTCTTTTCATCTGCGAAGAACGATGTCCAAGAAGTTTAAATACTTATCTTTTTAGTTGGTTATGTAAAAGTTTGTTCTGGCGAACATCACTCCAATCGTTCATCGATCTCCTTGGCAACATCTACTAGTTCAGAAAACATCGATTCGATATCAGTATGAAGATCCTTAACTAATCTTTGGAGGTTGTTTTCCCGCAGCAGATATCCTTTTCTCTCGCGCACGACAATGCCCGAATCCATGAGTCTAGTTAGGTGGTGGACGACTGTTCCTCTGGTTAAATGCAATTTTCCAGCTATTTCGTCAGAGGTAAGCGCTTCGTTATTCCGAGACTTTTTCACCAGGGTTATGAAGATCCTGAAACAGCTGCTGTCCTTATCCCGTACATTAAACAAGCCCAGGGAATTGCCGAGCCATTGAAGATCATGGTTAATATTTTGATCGTCTATTCTTCGTATTTTAAGCAAGGTGATTCTTGTGGCCATCACATAGGGATATTGCCGGTACTTTTAAAATTTTCCCGAAATATTTATATATACAGTGCATTTTAGACCTACTAGGTTGACTTAAAGTCAACGGAAGGTAGTGTAATGGATATGAAAGACGAAACCAAAAGTCAGACAAAAACCAACCTAAACGTGAAAGGGGCATCTCCTACAGAAGAAACTTCAGGGCAGGAAGCCCAGGAAACTGTAGTCCAGAATCCTCTTCAAGAAATGAAAGAACTCCTGCAGCGCACGCAGGCGAATTTTGAAAATTATCGCAAGCAGATGGAAAAGCAGATCATTGAGGTGCGCAAGATGGCAGCCGCTGAGATTATCCTGCAGATCCTGCCGGTCGTTGATAATTTTGAGCTGGCTTTGAAGAGTGCTGATCATACTGATGCAGATCAGAACGCCAACAAAGGAGAGTTTATCCAAGGAGTGGAACTGATCTATTCGCAATTGATGGGTGTGTTGCAACAAAATGATGTTGAGCCCATGGACACGGAAGGAAAAATTTTTGATCCTTATTTCCATGAGGCGTTACTGAAAGTCAACTCTAGTCTTCCAGAAAACAGGATTATCGAAGAGTTCCAGAAAGGATTTACCCTGCATGGAAAAGTGATCCGGCATGCAAAAGTGAAGCTCAGCGCCGGTCCGGAAAACAAAACCAACAGTCAAAACAAAAACAATCAAGAAAATAAAAATTATGGAGGAAAATAAAATGACAAATACAAAAGAAAACAAAACTAGTACTGTTTCAGGTGCAACTATAGGTATAGATCTAGGCACGACTTTCTCAGCAGTCGCTGTCCTGGAAGGTGGAAAACCAAAAATAATTTCCAACGCCGAAGGGACGCGGACAACTCCAAGTGTCGTCCATATCAAGGATGACGAGATCATTGTCGGGCAAATAGCGCGAAACCAGTCTATCATCGATCCATCCCATACCATCAGGTCTATCAAGAGGAAAATGGGAACCAATGAAAAGATTGATATTGACGGGACTGACTATACGCCGGAACAGATCTCAGCGATGATCCTTCAGAAGCTCAAGCGGGACGCGGAAGCATATCTCGGCCAGCCGGTCAAGAATGCAGTCATTACTGTTCCAGCTTACTTCAATGATGCGCAGCGGCAGGCTACCAAAAATGCCGGAGAGATCGCCGGGCTGAATGTCTTGCGGATCATCAACGAGCCGACTGCAGCTTCCCTCGCCTATGGGATGGACAAGCAGGAGAAAGAGCATACTATCCTCGTTTTCGATTTTGGCGGCGGAACATTTGACGTTTCCATACTTGAACTTGGCGACGGGGTCTTTGAAGTAAAAGCAACCTCAGGAGATAATTTCCTGGGCGGGGATGATGTTGACCAGCTGATCATAGATCATCTGGCTACGAAGTTTAAGCATTCTACAGGGATTGACCTCAATAATGATGCAACCGCTGTCCAGCGCTTGAAAGAAGCCGCGGAAAAGGCGAAGATTGAACTTTCCAGCAAGATGAAAGTAGAGATAAGCATTCCTTTCATCACCGCTGATCGCAATGGGCCGAAACATATCAAGGAAGAATTGACTAGAGCCAAGTTTGAAGAATTGATTTCCGACATCCTCAAACGCTTGGAAAGTCCGGTCAAGAAAGCGCTCAGCGATTCTGACTTACCTCTCGCTAAGATAGACAAGCTTATTTTCGTAGGCGGTTCAACACGGATTCCTGCAGTGCAGGAGTTAGTCAAGAAACTTCTCGGTAAGGAGGGAGATAAATCCGTTAATCCTGATGAAGCTGTTGCTTTAGGAGCAGCGATCCAGGCTGGAGTAATTGCAGGAGACATCAAGGATGTCCTTCTGCTGGACGTAACACCGCTAACCTTGGGGATTGAAACTCTGGGCGGTGTCTTTACAGCTTTGATTGAGCGGAACACTACTATCCCGACGAAAAAATCACAGATCTTTTCCACGGCTGCTGACAACCAGACTGCTGTCACGATCAGAGTCGGACAGGGCGAACGGCCGATGTTTCCAGACAATAAGGTACTTGGCCAATTTGATCTAGTCGGAATACCGCCAGCTCCGCGCGGCGTGCCGCAGGTTGAAGTGACCTTTGACATCGACGCTAATGGCATCCTGCATGTCGGCGCTAAGGACAAAGGAACTGGCAAGGAACAGAAGATCAAGATTACCGGCTCCAGCAGCCTCAACAAGGATGAAGTGGAACGGATGAAGGAAGAAGCGCGCAAGAACGAAGCTGACGACGAGAAGAAAAAAGCCAAAGTCGAAGCCGAGAACAATTCCGAAGCAGTCATCTTCCAGACCAAGAAAGTCTTGGAGGAGTTCAAAGACAAGATTGACGCTTCCACCAAGAAGAAAATCGAAGACAAAGTCAAGGAGCTGGAAGAAGTGCGCAAGAGCGGCGATCCTGCCGCGATCAATGCCAAGATTGACGAAGTCAACAAAGTCGTGCAGGAAATCGGAGCAAAGATGTATCAGGATGCTGGCGCTCAGGCGCAGCCAGAATCTGACTCCGCAGGCAAGGACGACAACGTCGTTGATGCCGAGTTCAAGGAGACAAAAGGAAAGAAGGGGAAGGCGTAATCACGTCTCCTGCTTTTTTTTTTAATTTACCATGGAAATTCCTCCTAAATATGAACTTTTGGTAAATCATAAGTCTGACCTGTTGTCACAGGATTTAATTTTAACAGGAATTTACCAGTTCAGTAACTTTAAGGATTTTGGTTTAAGTTTTAATTTTCCATACATCATTTATAACCATAAAAATGGCGATATAAGTTGGTTAAAGAAGCATGTCGATGAACTAAGAACTACATTATTGTCTAATAGTGAGTATGAAAAGTTAATTTCTGAATTAAAACAAAATTTGTCTGATCACAAGGCTTACCTAGAAAAATTTAAAGCAAAATTGCACCTCGCCAGAAATGATACAAGGATAATTATAGAATTCTTTGACCAATCAATTAAAGCAGCCAGTTCAATCTCCCGGCATATGTTCGAATTAGCGATCGGTGAAGAATTGAAGAGATTGGATATTTCTCCTAAAGAAATTAAATCAGTAAGGACTGAAACAACCAAGGCCTCGGAAGAACTTAAAATGCTTTCTAAAGAGTTTTCAGACGAGTTAAAGAAAGAATGTGATTTATCAAACAATTTATCAAAAAGACTAAGAGATTTCTGCCAAAAATATGGTTATTTGGGAATGAAACATTTCCTGGGCCGGCCTTGGAGTGTATCTGATATTTATCAAATGTTGCAAGATGTAGCTGACCAACCTGAAAGAGATGAAGAAGAAAGTTCATCTGATAAAAGAGAGCACGAATCCCCCTATTTAGAATTTGCAGAAGAGATTTTACGTTTAAGAACAGAAAAATGGGAATCAATGTGTCGTGGAACGTATTTGTTTAGGGAAATGGTTGTCAATCATTTTTCGGATATTGTTAAGTATGATGATTTACTGGAATTAAGAATGGATGAGGTAATTAACGTTTTATCTTCTGGGAACCCCTGCCCTAAAAGAGATTGTGATAGCAATAACTCCATTCTTTTCAGTCTACATGACAAAGGTGTTGAGCTTATCACAAATATGATTTCGGAAGATAGAAAAATGGATTTTGATAGGAACATTATTTCTGAAATTAGAGGGCAACCGGCCTGTTCAGGGAAAGTAATTGGTAAAGTGAAAGTAGTCTTAGACCCAAAAGAGTGTTCAAAGATTGAAAAGGGAGATATCCTCGTGGCAACTATGTCTACTCCTGATTTTTTATTTGGTATGTTTAAAGCTGCTGCTTTTGTTACGGATATTGGAGGTATGACTTGTCATGCAGCAATAGTTGCCAGGGAAATGAAGAAACCGTGTGTAATCGGAACCGAAATCGCAACTAAAGTGCTTAAAGATGGGGATATGGTGGAAGTTGATGCAGAAAAAGGAGTAGTTAGAAAATTAACATTGGAGGATTAAGAAATGGCAAACGAAACATACATAATTGTACCGCCTGGGCTTACACCAGTGCATTCATTTGACCTATATGGCCCTATTGTTGATTCAAAAGCGCTAAGCGAACAATCTATTGGGCTCTTTCAAGAGATAGCAGAGGAAGAAGGAATTTCTCCTGAAGAGGCTGCAAAAATTGTTAGTGATTACAGAGCCTTAGCGCGGGGAGAACCCGGGACTACGGGTGAAAGAAAAGTTCCTATTATTAATGCTCTTGAAGATCCTTTAAATAGACATCCAGAGTTGCTGCCGGATTATAAGGTAACATTTCAAGAAGATGGGTTGTATGTTATGAGGGAAATTCTTGAAGCTGGAGAAGGAGTGATTGTTTTCTCTTCTAAAACGCCAGCGTGGTTACGAGAAAATTTACCGGAAGACATCGGAGCAAGAATTGGTGAAATGTATGGAGACAGAAAGCATAGGCCAGAAGCCTTCCAAAAAGTGTATTCTGCTGAAGGAGCTTTGGGAAGACGTGTTATTACGCACACTGCTGATGAACTGCCTGAATTAGAAGCTGCTGTCGCGAGTGGATTGTTTGCTGGTGATAATGGAAGACTTATTTTTGCTAATAGAAATGATAGTGTTAACATATCTCAAGCTCTTGATGCTGGTGTTAACATCTATGTAGATAATCTTAGAGATGTGGGGTATACTAAATTAGTTGAAAAATGAACCTTCCCACCCAACAACAATGCCTGGACTATTTTGCTGAGTATAAAGTCCCTGCCAATATCAAAGACCATTGCCTGGCCGTGCAGAAAGTTGCTGTTCTCCTGGCAAAGGAACTGCATCAGGCAGGAGTACCGATCAATGTAGAGCTAGTCAGCGTCGGCGCAGTTCTTCATGACTTGTTCAAGTTTGCCAGCCTAAAGGACATCACTTCCACAAAATACCATCAGAGAACTTTTTCCGATGCCGAGATCGCCATGCGCAACAACTTGCGTGCAAAATTTCCCGGCAAGTATGAAAATGAAATCGCCTTTGAAATTTTTAAGGACCAATACCCTGAGCTGGCTGTGGTTCTCAGGAATGAAGGAGACCCTCATTTACGCACACGCTCTTGGGAAGATTCAGTGCTTCATTATGCTGATTACCGGATCTTTCAGGAAGCTGTCGTTTCCTTGGATCAACGTTTCGCTTACTTGAGCGAAGTTTATAAAGGAGGAAATGATTTTTGGCAGGAATACCTGCAATACTGCAAAGACGAAGAGAAAAAGATCTTTGCTCATCTCGGCTTTACGCCAGAGCAGCTGCAGCAACAACTGCAACAACAGAAACAGAAAATAGAAGGGGATATGTAGCATGGCAGAAAAAGATTACTATAAACTCCTTGGCGTTGAAAAGAATGCCAGCAAGGAAGAGATCAAGAAGGCTTTTAAGAAGCTGGCCATGAAGTATCATCCTGATAGAGCTCCTGCTGACAAGAAAGATGAGTATGAGGAGCAGTTCAAGAAAATCAATGAAGCTGCTTCAGTCTTAGGCGATGATAAAAAACGGCAGCAGTATGATCAGTTCGGCAGCGCTGCATTTTCCACTGGCAGCGGCAGCAGCGGTTTTGAAGGTTATGATTTCTCGGACGTGATGTCGCAGTTCCGTTCCGGCTCATTCGGTAATTTCGATGATGTCTTTGACCATCTCTTCGGCGGAAGCAAACAAGGATCAAGGCAGCGCAGGGGTTCTGATCTTCTCCATGAAACAGAAATCACCTTGGAAGAAGCATATTCGGGAACAAGCAAGACTATTCAACTAAACAAGCTGGAGCGATGTAAAGAATGCCAGGGCAAGGGAGCCAGCAAGTTTGAATCCTGTCATCATTGCAATGGTTCAGGATTTCTGAAACGGACGCAGCGCACCGCCTTCGGCTTGTTCCAGCAGACCGGACCTTGTCCGTACTGCCACGGCCATGGGGAATTGCCCCAGGATTCCTGTAAAGAATGCAGTGGGGAAGGGCTGATACGGAGACGAAAAAGCATTGACGTTTCTATCCCTGCCGGGATTGGCGAGGAGATGAGATTACGAGTGAAAGGAGAAGGAGAACTGGGAGAACATCATGGCCCTGACGGTGATTTATACGTCCAGGTTCATGTCCAGAAGCATCAGTATTTTGAACGCGAGGGAGATGATCTGCATCTCACTGTGCCGATCTCATTTTCACAGGCTGTTTTGGGAGATGAGATTGAAGTCCCAACCCTGCAAGGAAAAGCCAGCTTGAAAATCCCTGCCGGAACGCAGACAGAAACCATTTTCAGGATGAAAGAAAAAGGCATGCCCTCGCTTCATCATTCCGGGCACGGCAACCAGATGGTTACTGTGCATGTGGAAATTCCCACCACGCTGACGAAAAAACAGAAGGAATTGATTAAAGACCTTCACGAAGAGAAGCCGCAGCAAGGCTTCTTCAAGAAAATATTTGGGTGAAGACTATCATGACACAAAAGAAAAACATTTTATTTTTCCTTGCTCCACTTCTTGTAAGCAGCGGCTGTGCTCAAGAGGAGCAGCTAGAGTGCCGCACCCTCCAGGAGCCGGGAGAGTACGAAGTGCATGCCTGTGATGTTTTCACCGGTCCGTTCGGCACTAACGCGCTCGTTACAGGTGTGGATAAAAATGGTATCGTCAGCATTTCTTACATAAGCCCCGATCAAGATAAATTATTTGATGATTCTTTTTCCCGCTTCACCCCGCCTGAGGCTCATTATGGAATAAATATCTATCACCAAGACGTGCAGTATCATGGAACTATGGTAAGGACGGACAATGCCCATGACCTTTATTATAAATGCGTGGAAGCAGTAATAGATGATACTGATCCAAGATTTTGCAGCCTCGCTGCTCCGACAGAAGCTCTTCCTGGAGATATCATGGAAATCTCTCCCAGCGGGGATTATTTTGGAAAAACAAACAATCCTGAATTTCCACAGCTTGCCAGCTGTAATGCCAGGAATTTAGAAAGCATAGCTATTCACAGCAGCGCCTTCCTAGGTCTTCCTCAGTTAGAGCCGGGCGTGTCGTTGATGGATGTATTCATGGATAATCCGGACTTGACTGGAAGCTCTTCCGGAAGCCGGGCAGTCTGGTATCATGATCTGCACGATAAGAAGGATGCAGAAGCTGTGGAATATAAAGTGAAGCGCTGTAATGAGAAACTGGAAGAAGGGCATTTCTTGAAAGGCGACCATGAAGTGACCCATCTCTTTTTGCGAGGGATGTCTGTGCCATCAATGTTTAATGAAGGATTGGCAAATTATGTTCCTACAGCGCTCAACACCACAGCAGAAACATGGGACACTCCAGACTCTGTCTGCCGCGAGGAAGGTCTAGTAGATGGATTCCAGATCGTGCCGTATACAAAATACGATCAGATGGATGGTGCTGATCCTTTTCGGGCTTATACTTCCGGGGAATGTTTCTGGGTTAAGCTGACACATGACCATGGCGAGGACATGATTCCCTTAGTCATGAATGTTCTTTACGACCATAAATGGGAACCTGATTTTACGTTTGAGAATGCCTTAACTCTTGCCGGCGCTGTTCCTGGTGATTATGCTCCCTGGGGTTTGAAATAGTACACGGGCTTTCTTTTCCCAGCACTTTTATGAGTCATACTCATCCTTATGCTTATACCTATACCCTACATAGACACCAATTCCAGCGAGAAGCAGTCCGATAATAACCATCAGAACCCAGACCATCGCTCCTGTTCCTGAGCTGTCTGTAGAGGCCACGGCATTTCCAGTCAGAGCTTGTCCAAGATTATCGGCATCATTTTCCGAGACCAGCTCACTCTGGATGGTGAATTTTTTCTGGTCCATCCTTACTAAATTCCAGAAATTGACCGCCATCTCAAAGGTGTACGTTCCCGGTCCTTTATCTTTTGCATCCAGATAGTCATTGATCCTAGCAGTCATCTCGCCTTCAATGTCAACCGACTTGGTCCTAAACTCGTCTATCTTCTGCTGGTCTTTGATGACATCAACATCCACAAAGACGTTTTTTATCAGCTGGTTCCACTGATTCAATAATTCCATGGAATAAGGATTTATCTTGTTGGCGACAAAATATTTGTTGAAGTAGGTGATGTCCACTTCAGGCTTGCCGACGATGAGATTTTTGTATAACTCCACAGTCTGGTCGTCATAGGAGGTGACTGCCGAAACCTGATACTCCCCGTCGTCAAATGCGTTTCGTTCCATCTCTACGGTGAGAAGCGTTTTTTCCTTAGTTGGAAGAGAGGTTGATTCAGTTTCCAGCTGTTGTTCTTTTTGTTCCTTGTCATTGACATAGAAAGTGGTCTTTACCTCGCTGATGTCTTTTTTCCCAAGATTCTCCACTTCGGAGACAAATTTGATGGAGTTGGTAGTTTCCTGGAAGTTTACTGTCGCCACAACATATTTGTCAGGGTAAGGTCCTTCAATGATCACTTTATGCTTTAAGACGATGACAGAAGAGATCACACCTGGTTCTTTATCACCTCTTTTTTCCTGGACGATGATATTGGCAGTGGAAGTGCCCGGAGGAACTTCTTCAGGAAGATGGACTTCAAACTTGACCACATCAGCTTCTTTATCATCGCGGAAGGCGATCGTGTCCTTTTCAAGTGTAATGAATTCTGCCATCTCTCCTTCTACGATGATGTCAACCACAAATTGTCGGGCGTCATTGTTGACGATCCAGAACTCTTTAGAGTAATCCCTGCCTTCGTCAAACGCGATGGTAGTCTTAGCAGGCCGGATGCCGGTAGCTGTAGCTATGCTGACCAAACATAAAAATACAATAATCCATACTATTACTTTTTGTTTCATGGTATCTTAGAGACAGTGGTTAGACCATTTACCCCATAATTATATTTTTCTTGTTTTTTAAAGATGAAACTATTAAATATATCAACATCATTACGTCTTTTTATGAAGGAAAATATGCTGCAAAAATTAAAAATGGAAGAAAGAATTGCCAAGTGGGCTGTACAACTGCAAAGAACCGGCAGAAAAGGAAGATCTGAAGAATTGAAAAAGAAAAAGTTCTTGTAGATGAGGTCTGCAGTTTCTGTACTTACAACTAAAGAAATGATTGAACTATTATCCTGAATCTTTATTTTTCTCATTTTTCTATCCTGATATTGTAAATGTTACTGTTGATGATTTAACTCCTGGAGGCTCGTCTGTGGGAACTGTAATGTTCAAATCAATGAAAAAGTCGTCATTGACATTCTGCCATTTTAATAACGCTACTGCCACCGCCGCGCTGACGCTGGTCATGTTGGTATAGCTCAGGATTGATTGCGATGTATTAAAGGCTCCCACTTCACTTTCCCTAGCCTTAAATAAATAATTAGAGGTGTTGATGGCTGCCTGCGTGAAATATCTGGTTCCATTGACTGTCACGTTGAACGGTATGTTTCCTGAATTCTCTCCTCTGAATGGAGCTGGAACGCCGTCGGTAGTATTTTCAACCGCTCCTGCAGCAAGGGAGCCGAATTGCACCGAATCTGTCAGTAAGGTGAATTGCAGTAATGACTGCACCGTAAAATTCTGCACTTGCGAGAAGTCTCCATAACCGCCGCTGTCATTGGCCTGTACTCTCCAGTAATAGACCGTGTCAACAGCCAATTCAGTGGATATTTGGTAGGTGACATTGCCGTTAGTGATATTGATGATGGCGCTGTCGTTCACGTCCGGAGTAAGGAAATCCAGACTGTTGTCTATCTGTAAGTTGTAGCTGATGAAATCACCGTCAGTGTCAGTGGAGGTATTCCATTTGAATTCCGGCGTCCTGTTGGTAGTGAGGGTGTTATTAAGCGGGGAACTTAATATCGGCGCGCTAGGACGGGCGTTTGCCGGCGGGGCGCCAGTTTCCAGAATTAACACGCTATTATTTGAGAAAAATGCTGCTCCATCATCATAGCCGTCATTTGGCGTCCCTTCAACACTCCAATTCATGGACACGTTGGTCATGGAAGCAGCGATCTGGTTGGTTTTGTTATCATACAGATTAGCGATCTGGTCAGCGGTAAGGCTGATATTGTAGATCTTGACATCGTCTATGGCTCCTGCATAAAATTCATTTCCTACGCCGCCGGCGTTGCCTGCACCGATACTAAGAGTACTGCCATCGATGCTGGCGGAACATCCTGTACCGCTGGCAATCAATGTTTTATTTTCATAGACAAAATAATTAGTCCCGTTCACTACCCAAGCTAACTGGACCCACACTCCTGCCTGGACGGTGCCGAATGAAGGACTTCCGCATCGGCCAAAGAGCAGATAGCTACTACCAGTGAATCCAAGATACTGCTTATCATTATCAACATCAATGATCGTTTGAAATCCTGTCAGTGTAGTTGGCCTGATCCTCACAACGTAGGTGAAATCCTTGAAATCAAACAAGGTTGCATCATTGATGGCAAAGTAGTCATTAGTGCCGTCATACTCGTACGCTCCTTTCCCATCATAGCCGCCGGTAGCGTTCCATACCGGCAAGCCATTTTCCGTGACATCGCTTACAGAAGTATATCCGGAGTAGTCCTGAACATTGCTGGTATTAGTTCCATTGATTCTTTCAAATGGAATGTTGAGGACATTGATCGCTGTGCCGTTCCTGAACCAGTTGTAGATAACCTTGACTGGATCAGCATCGTCGTCTGAGGTCACGGCAAAGGCAGTAACATTGGTATCAGTATTGTTGGTTGCAGGATTGGTGGTATTGACTATTAAGGAGGTGAGGTTTGGCAGCGCTCCGACTGTAACATTCCCTGCAATCTGGAGTCCGACAAAGTTGTGGGTGTCATTGGCATAGACGGTAATGTTTCTGGCGCCCTTTCCGGGGAAGATGGTGGTGTTAAGACAATTGTCAATCGTGGAGTTGGCTCCGTTATTGATGGAATACCAGCAGCTGCTGACGGTCGTGCCATCCCTGACAGTAAAGTTTAACCGCAGGCTTGCTGAGGGATAGACGCTGTTATTTACAGGCCGCTCGATGACAATAACGGGAGGATTTTCGATAGAGAGATTGTTGGATTCCAGCGTCGTGCCTTCCGCGGAACCGTCGTGGGGTGTTATTTGCACGCTCCAATTCTGGTTGTCAGCAATTTGCTGCTTGGCAATGATATTGGTTTTGTTCCTATAATGTGCATAGATCTGTTCCTCGACGAGAGAATAATTATAAAATTTGAATTCGTCAATTGCGCCATGGAAATCCTCACCGCCAGCGGTGTCAAAACCAATCCGTAGATTGGTCACTGTCGGGAAGGCGGCAGCGTGGAGGTTCTGGCCGTACCAGTTTCCGTCCAGGTAAAATATAACAGTTGTATTGATCAGACGGACAAAAGCAACATGATGCCAGTTGCCATCTGTAATAGTTGTGGTAGTAACAGAAGAATCGATATTGGCGCTGTCAAATATCCGCAGGGTAGTAGTTCCACTGACGTAAAATGCCGGATCAAAAGCATTGACACTAAAGATAGCCTGGTAAGGATGGCTGGCGCCATTTTCTGGCTGGATCCAGGCTTCGACCGTGTACGGCTTTGTGTCGATGACCGGGAAATTAGTGGTATTAAGGTTCACGACATCATCAGCCGGGCTGAAGTTATATGCTCCTCTTCCGTCATATCCTCCTTGTGGAAGGTATATTGCGCCAACAATGGAGGAGATGTTATTTTCAAAGCCGCCATAATCTGTCCCATTAAGAACACCATCCGCTTCAAATGGCAGATTGACGGCCGCGAAGGGCGCGTAATTCAATTTCCAGTTGTAGATGTTCTTGACCAGATCGTTATCAATGTCTGCCGTGGTTTGGTTGTAGACGGTTAGATTTGTGTCAGTGTTGTTCGTGCTAGGATCAGTGGTATTCAATATTGGCGTTGCGTGTGTAGGAGCAGTGTTCAAAATCGTGACGGTGTTGGAGACAGAGGCATTGCCGTCCTCTTTTCCATCGTTGGGCGTCACTTCCACGAACCATTCTTCGTTTTTGGTTGTTTCCTGTGAGACGATCAAATCAGTTTGGTTGTTATACAATGCTAGAATTTCCTCGTCTGACAGTGACCTATTAAACAGCCAAGCCTCGTCAATAGTGCCGTTGAATGGGTAAATGGGCGTAGTATCTCTTGCCATTCCGATAAGGACGCTCTCAGTACTGGTCATCCATGCATCTGCACTGACATTTGCAAAACTACATGCTGTTCCTGCAGGTAATCTAGTTCCATTGACAAATATTGTGGTGTGAGTCAAATTATATCGCCCCGCGAGGTGGTACCAGGTTTGGTTACGGAGGGGGGGGAGGTCTCCATGGTCCAGAGCCTCAAATGAACAAATCCTGCTATTAACACTACTGTTGTGGTAGATTCCAAAGATCGGATCTCCCCCGTTTGCATTGCCGCCATCATTTTCAATGTAAAAGAAAAAATGGTTAGTTTGACCAGCATTATCCCAACGGTTAAGAATAGCTTGATTAGTTGCTGATCCTTCTGTAAAAACCCAAGCCATTACAACACATCCATCAATGCATGCTGATCTTAGTGTATTTGCATTTCCAAGATTGATGCGATCATTAGTTCCATCAAACTTGTATGCTCCTCTTCCATCATAGCCTCCAGTGGAATTCCATAAAACTCCATTAACTTCGGAACCCGTATGCCCTAGTCCAGAGTAATCTTTAGTATTGTTTACAATGGTATCATTGATCCCTTCAAAGGGCATGTTTACAACGGCAATAGGATTGCTGTTTCTATACCAATTGAAGATGCTCTTCACTTTTTCCTCGCTGGCATCTGCGGTCGAAATATTATAGGCAGTTAAATTAGTATCCGTCGCATTGGTTGCTGGATTGGTAGTGTTCAAGATCGGCGGTCCCTGTGTAGGAGCGATGTTAGCCATCACTGTTACCGTGTTTGACTGCGTTGTTATGCCGTCGCTATAGCCGTCATTGGGAGTTATTTTCACCGACCATCCTTCATGCTTTTCATTCTTGTTGGTTTCCTGTGAGACGATCATATCAGTTTGGTTATTGTATAAAGCCAAGACTTGTTCTGCTGAGAGTGATCTGTTAAAGAGCATGACTTCATCAATTGTGCCTATATACCTTCCAGTGCCGACGCTGTAATCACCGATGTTAAAGTTCCGTGTTGTTAAGAGTCCAGGATTGGTGGTTGAGCTGGACGCTAACGTACCGTTGATATAGAATTGAACCTTGTCTGTCGCTGCAGTGTCATACACCAGCGCTAAGTGCGTCCATCTTCCATAATTGATCTGGGATGAATTGATAGATACATCTGCGGTGTCCCCAAAGACTTGGACGTACCAGGCATTAGTGCTGCTCCAGATGCCAAAGTTATCGGTAGAAATATATGGATCCGTTACCGCCACTCCTTTGAATCCGGTCTGTAAGGAAGATTTGTTGGTCCACACTACCAGCGTAAAATTTTGCGTGGGCGTAAACGGCAAGCCAGTAATGTTAATCATGCTCTGAACTCCGCCAAAATCATAAGCGCCTCGGCCGTCATATCCTCCAGTTGCCGTAAAGGTAACGCCGGCTTCGACGGTCTTGCTGCCGTTCCTGTTAAATCCGGAGTAGTCAGTCGCATTATAAGCTTTGGTATTATTACTTACTTCAAAAGGCATGTTGAGCAAGGTGATGGAGGTGCCGTTCCTGTACCAGTTGTAGATGTTCTTGACAATGTGCCCGTCGATGTCTACAGTGGAGACGTTATAAGCAGTGAGGTTAGTATTGGTATAGTTCGTAGCCGGATTGGTGGTATTGACGACTGGCGTTTCCTGCGTCGGATCGACGTTTAAGATCGTCATGAAGTTCGACCGTAGTGTATCGCCATTCTCAAATCCATCATTAGGCGTGACGTCAACACTCCAGTTCTGGTATAATTCAGTCATGGTATTGACGATGGTATTAGTCTGGTTGCGATAATTTGCCCGGATCTGTTCCGCAGTAAGGGAGATATTCCACAAACGTATTTCGTCCAGCCAGCCGTTAAAGTGTGAACCACAAAATCCATCATTGCCAATTTCAAACCCAGCATTATTAGACAGATCCTGCCTGCCACTTCCCACCGGCTCCCCGTCCAGATAAAATTTCAATTGGTCAGTCCCGTTTCCTTCCTTGACAAAAGCAGCATGGTGCCAGTTGCTGTCATTAAGTGTAAGTCCAGTCGTAGAATTGACCTCGCCAGCACTGTCACCAGAAACTACTAAAAGGTGATCTCCGCCTGCAAGTCCAAAATACCGCCCTACTTGGAAGCTTACGATAGGATATTTCTCACCACCGCCTAGTGTTCCGGTCTTGAACCACGCTTCAACTGTATAATTGCTGTTTCCATAGTTTGGAACGGCGTCAAGGTTTAGTCTAGAACAGGCGATGGAAAAATTAAATGCCCCCCGCCCGTCATATCCTCCGTCGGAAAAATATTTTGCGGTAACAATGTCTGAGGCATTATTATTAAATCCAGCATAGTCGGTAGTGTTCTCTCGTAGTCCTATTGGTCCAAATCTGGAGGGATCTGACCCTTCAAAAGGGATGTTAATGTCAAGAACCCTTTTTCCATCCAGATTCCAATTATAAATATTCTTAACCAGATCGTTATTAGGATCACGCGTGGAAACATTATACACAGTCAAATTAGTATTCGTACTATTGATGGTTATATTAGTAGTATTCAGATGCGGTGGATCATGAAGCGGCCAATTGCCAAGGATAGTTACATTGTTGGAACGGAAATTTTTGCCATCAGCAGTTCCGTCATTAGGAGTTACGTAAACTGCCCATGTTTCTCCCGCCTGGGTTTCGGTATTGGCGATGATCTCAGTTCTATTTCGATACAGGAGACGCACCTGCTCTGCGGTAAGAGTTCTGTTGAAGATAAGTAATTCGTCTAAATAGCCATCAAATGCCTGGCCAGCCGCGTAGCCGCCGCAGACAGTATCTTGATCCTGGCCGAGCACTAAACAGTTATTTACTCCCGTTGATCCATTCAACGGCACGAGGGAGCCAACAGCTGATGAAAACTCTACTACCCCATCTTTGTACGCTTCCAGTAGGCCATCAGAACTTCTCCAGGTCACGACAAGATGATGCCAGTTGCCGTCATTGACCACTACACCGGTATTGTCAAGAGCATTATTGGTGTATACATTAATCGGATTCTGGTCAAAAATAAGGAACTCATTATTTTCTGCCTGTGACGGCGCGTAGGAAAACATTCCATCACCATCTCCGGTTGTCTTGATCCAGAAGGCGACTGAGATCTGAGTAGTAGGAAAGGCAACAAAGTTTCGTATGGACATATTGTTTCCGATAGTGCTCGTGAAGTTATATGCTCCCTTTCCATCATAGCCTCCTGTCGCTTCCCAAATGTTAGTTGCGTTGGTGGTGAAATTTTTCTGGTATCCGGAATAATCCCAACCATTATCGGTAGTGGTTAAATTAACCCCTTCAAATGGAGTATTAAGGACAGTAAGTGATTTAAGAGCCACGCCGGATGTTCCTGCTGTTCCATTGACAAACCAATTGATGATGCTTTTGACCGAATCACCATCGGTGTCTGACGGGGAGAGGTTGTAGAAAGTAAGATTATCATAATCTGAGTTGTTATACAAGGGCCGTGTTGTGTTTAAGACAAAACCATTGTAAGTGGGCAATCCTAACGTTGAGAAGCCACTTGCCTGCAGAGGTGTTTCCGAAGGCTGCTCAGGAATGGGCTCACTGGTATTGGTTTCTACACTCGCTTCTTCGCTTCCAGTAGTATTTTCTCCTAAGAAAGGTACTTCCAACTCTCCGGTTTCTTGATTGTTTTCTACCGGCTGGACTTCCGGCTGTACTTCCAACCCTCCGTCTGCTGGATCTTCTGGATTTATTTCTTCCAATTCCTCCTCCTTCGGTGATTCTTTGCTTGGCTCTTCAACAGGCAAGACTGTCAGTTCAGGACTCTCAACAACTTCCTCTATCGGCATTTCTTCTACTGGTAAGATTCCTACCTCAGCAGTATCGGCACTTATCGCTCCAGTGTTCCCGCTATCGTCATTACAAACAGTTTGTGTGCTGCATTTTTCGACGATCTGCGAAGTGCATTGTTCTTCCACCACATCTTCACATTGTTCTGTATCGCAATTTTCGACAACTTCATCTGTACATACTTCCGTACAGGTTTTTCCGCACACTTCTCGCATCTTGCCATTGATCTCCTCTTGCTGGCATGTCGGCAGGCATTGTTCACTACAGTTGTTAACCGTTTCATTGAAACATCCAGAGGTACAGCGTTTAGAAGTTACATCAGCACATGATTCAACAGTCTCGTTGACACAGACGGTAGTTTCATAACAATCAGTTGCAGGAGTTTCTGGTAAAATACCAACCACTGCTCCTGTTATTGAATCCACGCCATAGTCTGGTGAAACGATTACAAATAAACCAATGCACAGCACCACTGCCAGCAGCAGGGAAATAGGAACAATTTTCCTGTGCCGCTGCCGTTTCTGTAAATGTACCTTGCTGATGGCCTGCTCAACCCCGGCCAATTCCTGATAAGAGCGGCGTAATTTGTACTCATTCTGGTCGAACAACTGTGCAGCTCTCTCGCCCTGCATATCCAGCAGCCCTTTCCGCGAACCTTTTCGTTTTGTCTCAACCGTCTTGATGAGGGAAAGAGTTTGCTTTTTGATGCCTTCCAGTTCCTTTATTCTGTTCTCTAGCTCACTCTTCTGCAAGGTCCAGTATTCCTGATTTTTATCCTTGTATGCCATGTTGTACACGTTGTGGACTTTGTTTTTCCCGCGCCCGTTTCATCAGCACGGCGATGGAGTTAGGGCTTTTCTTGAGCAAAGCAGCTATCTGTGGATTCGATAATCGGTAAGTAGTACGCAGATATGAGAGCACACTTTCAAGAATGCTGTAGGAACGATCTTGAAAGATGGAGATGGGCAGAAGATGTTCCTTTCTTGAAAGAGCGGGGAATCCCTTTTTTCCTTTTTGCCTGTTTTCTGCCGTCCGCCGGCAGACTGCCCAGACGCTTTTCTCATTTCTGCCTATAAGCACGGCTATCTCCTTGTAGGACAGCTTTTTGTTCTCCCTGAGAAAACTGCACAAGGCTTCTGCTGGCGGCAATGAGGTGGAGAAAATAGAAAGAGGAACTGAAATTTCCCCTTTTGTTTCCTGAAAGGTCTTGATAAGGTCAGCAAGCTGGAGATCTCCTTCAGATTGTATTTTTTTCAGGACGATTTCCAGTAATTTTTGAGAACTCAAGGTAGTCAGAAGCACATCTAGTAATTCCAGCTCTTTTTTGGGACTCAAATTACTAGAAATTAGCGCCTCTTCCTTTATAAATCTTTCTTTATTTGTTTATTTTATTACTTTAAATATTAATTATTTTCTCTATTTGTTTATTTTTTAGATTAATTTGTTTTAATTTATTCTTTATTTGTTTAGAAATTTCTCTTTACATTTGATTTATCTGGTCATGGTTCTCTAGAGGAACATTTAAACTTTTGACAAACCATCTGGTTTTAGAACAATTTATATAGGGCCCAAGCAAAATATTTATATATCCACACATAATACACATATCAAGATAAACAGTAGGTGAAGCAAAATGACCACTATGACTTTAGCTGTTCCAACTGAGCTTAAACAGAAAATGGACCATTTCCCCGAAATGAATTGGTCTGAAGTAGCTCGGCAAGCATTTTCTCATAAAATAGAAGATTTAGAGTTTTTGAAAAAGTTCAAAGAAAAAAGCACCTTAACCGAAGAAGAGGCTTTAAGGCTAGGCGCTGAAGTAAGCAGGGGATTAAGCAAAAGATATTTATCTATATCCAAGAAAAAGTAAATGATGGACTTAGTCATTGATGCAAATATCTTCTTTGCGGCATTAGTAAAAAAGGGCTTTACCGCTGATTTTCTTTTAAGAAATGATTTACATCTTTACGCACCAGAATTTATTTTTGAAGAGTTTGAGTTGTATAAAAACTTGCTCAAAAAGAAAACGGGAAGAACTACAGAAGAGTTTAATCTTTTTATAGAGGTGCTTCAACGAAGAATAACTCTCGTCTCTCGTGAAGAAATTGATCCTTATTTGGAACAAGCGAAGGAAATTTCTCCTGACATAAAAGATGTTACCTATGTTGCTTTAGCTCTGAGATTAAATTGTGCAATCTGGTCAAATGACAAAGCCCTGAAAGAAAAGCAAAATAGACTGAAAGTGTACCATACTCATGATTTGGTAAGGCTGTAATGTGATTCACTTCCTTTCTCCCCACACATATCGCCGATATATTTATAAATAACCGTCAATCTAAGAGTTGAACCGTTAATACTACACAGCCGCATATCGCCGCTGGCTCTTGTAGGAGGCATGTATGGATACAGAAAAAGTTCGAAAAGCTCTTAAGGAATTACAAAAGCATCCTAAACGTAAATTTACCCAGTCATACGATCTAGTCATCAATCTTAAGAACATCGTCATCAAGCAGACCCCTGTTGATTTCTTCGTAACTTTACATTATCCCAAGGGGAAAAAGATTAGAGTTGCTGCCTTTGTGGACCAGTTGTTGGCAGAACAAGCCCAGACTTTCTGTGATTTAGCGATCAGGGATACTGAGTTTGCTAAATATGCCGATAAGAAAGTCCTGAAAAAATTAGCTGAGGAATATGATTATTTTATCGCTCAAGCCAATCTGATGCCCAAAGTAGCAGCAGCTTTTGGTAAGGTATTAGGAACAAAGGGCAAGATGCCTAACCCTAAGTTAGGATGTGTTGTTCCTCCCAGCGCAAATCTGGAGCCTCTTGTTAAAAAATTAAACTCCACTGTCCGTTTAGCAGCTAAAAAAGGCACCAACGTACAAGTTATGGTCGGCAGGGAAGACCAGCCCGAGGATCAAGTCATCGATAACATCATGACTGCCTACCAGGCTTTGGTGAAACAGCTGCCTAATGAAACACAGAATATCAAGAACGTCATGGTAAAACTGACCATGAGCAAGCCGGAGAGGTTATAAGATGGTCAGCGCACAAAAAAAACAGCTGGTACAAGGGCTTATCAATGATATTAAACAGAATCCTATCATCGGTGTCGTCAATCTTCAGAACCTTCCTGCGCAGCAATTGCAAAAGATGCGCTCCATGCTGAAAAGCAAGGGCGTGAAGCTGGCCATGGCCAGAAAAAACCTGTTATTGCGCTCGTTGTCGGAATCTGGTAAGAAAAATATCGCTCAACTCAGCGAGAAAGTGAAAGGAATGCCAGCCCTGCTCTTTACAAAAGAAAATCCGTTTGCACTCAGTGCCTTGATTGAAAAAAATAAATCTGAAGCTCCAGCCAAAGCCGGCCAGGAAGCGCCAAAAGATATTATTGTCAAAGCTGGCCCGACAAATTTCGCTCCAGGGCCGATCATTTCGGAATTAGCTGCTGTCGGCATTAAAACTAAAGTTGATGCTGGGAAACTTGCCATTCTTGTTGACACTAAAGTAGCTAAGGAAGGGGATATTATTTCAGCAAAGCTGGCAGAAACACTCAAGCGCCTTGATATCAAGCCCATGGAAATCGGCTTGAATCTCGTCGCAGTCTGGGAAAATGGTCTGGTCTTTGACTCCAAGCATCTTCATATTGATGAGGCAGAATATTTCAACAACATCACCAAGGCTGCCAGCTGGGCTTTTAATCTGGCTGTAGAAGCGGCCTACCCAAGCAAGGAAACTGCGGAAGTGCTTCTGCAGAAAGCTTTCAGGGAAGCCAAGGCAGTCGGCGTTGAGGGTGCTGTAATTACGGAAGAAACACGGGAGGAAATCTTAGCACGCTCAGAACGAGAAGCTCTTTCAGTCAAGAAAGAGGCAGATTTATAGACGGGATTTAAAGAAGGATAAAAACATAAAAAAATATAAAAATAAAAGTTCATAAGATAACATTCATCAAATCATACGGAGGGAATAAAAATGGAATACATTTACGCGGCAATGTTGCTCTACAAAGCAGGCAAGGACATCACGGAAAGCGCGGTCAAAGCGGTTCTATCAGCTGCTGGCGTTTCTGTCGATGAGACGCGGGTGAAAGCTCTTGTAGCGGCCCTTGATGGTGTAAACATCGAGGAAGCTATCAAAAAAGCTGCCACTGCTGCTCCTGTTGCTGTCGCTGCTGCTGTCAGTGGAGGAGCTTCAGCTGCCGAAGAGAAGAAAGACGGTAAGAAGAAAGAAGAGGAAGACAAGAAAGCAGAAGAGTCTGCTGCGGCAGGACTCGGAGCATTGTTCGGATAAAACGTAAAACTTGTTTATTTCTTTTTTACTTTTTACTTGTTTTGTGTTTTATTTTGTGTTTTATATAGTGAGTCGATGATGGTATGGCTGGAGTAGATGAGTTGCGGGAGGAATTCGGAAAAAAGAGGAAGGAGCTTTCTACATTACGCTCCAAGCTGTCAGAAGTCCATTCTCAAAAGGAAGAAGCATTCCGGCAATTGCGTTCTCTTCGTGATGAGGCTGCCAAGAACATGAGCCAAATAAGGGAGATCCAATCCCAGCGGGACGCGCTGACAAAAGAAGTCAGCGAACGCAAGAACGAAAGAAATAAGCTTAATGACACCTTCAAGGAAAAAGCTGCCGGGCGGAAGGATGCAGAAAGAAAAAACGTTCAGCTTCGTCCAGGAGCAGGACAAAAACTGCCAAGCTTGGATCAAAAACACTCAAAACAAGATCTAAATCTGAACCCTTCCAAATTACGGGCTGAAATTAAACGGCTGGAGGATCTGATCGAGACGGAAGTGATGTCCTTCGAAAAAGAAAAAGAGCTGCGCAAGAAAGTCAAGGGCCTTAAGGCTGCATACCAAAAAGTCGAGCAGGGCAAGCTGGCCTGGAAAGCAGTTCACGCTGCTTCTGCTGATCTTGCTGAAGCCAGGAGAAAAGCGCAGCACTCTCATCACCAAGTGCAGGAGCTCGCTTCCCTTTCACAGGAGAAGCATGAGCAGGTCAACGCTTTGTATAAAACTGTGCGGGAGCTAAGGAAGAACGAGAATAATCTCGCGGAACAGTACATCCAGTTCAAAGCCAGGCATGAAGAATTAAAAAAAGAACTCCAAACAATCCAGTCCAGAGTGGATGAATTATCCAAGCTGTTTAAAGAAGACGATCATCGAAGCTTTCAGGAAAAAATCAAAGAGAAAACTGCCGACGTGCAGGAAAAGATCAAGAAAAAGCAAAAGTTACGCATTGAAGACATTCTTGCCTTTCAGGCTTCGAAAGAGTAGCTTCTAAACGCCTACTCTATTTTTATTTTACACCATTCTTATATTCCTATTCCACCCTCTCCAGCAGATCGCTCTTGGTGACGACTCCTTTTATCTCTCCCTTGTCAGCGACGAGGATGATCTGGTTTTCCTGGAGCAGGCTCAGCAGCGTTTTAAGGCCTGTTTTTACTGACACCACTGGGGGAGCATCTTCCATCACTTCTCCTGCCTTTAGCGAGTTTATTTTTTCCGGACTTTCCATAACTTTCTTGAGGATCAGGCTTTCAGTCACTAAGCCGCAAACCTTTCCCTTGGAGAGAACTGGGACTTGGGAAATATTCTTGCTTTTTATTATCTTGATGACCTCGCTTAAGGGATCATCTGCATTAGCAAAACTCACCTTTTTATGCATCACATCTTCCGCTTTGACCTCTTCCTTCTCCCGTAGCTGCTCTAAGGCCTGGAAGATGTGCTGGGTTTTTGTAAAGGTCGGATCAAGCTTTCCTGCCTCAATTTTTGCTATAAGGCTCTGCGACACTCCTGAACGCTGCGCCAGATCTTTCTGAGTTAAGTGGTACTTTTTCCGCAATCGCTTGATTTCATCCAGTGTTCTTGTAACCATAGGACCGTGAATAAGCTTCTCTTAATAAATATTTCTAAAAAATATTCTTATAAGAATAATTTTGTCAGGATGGTTTAAATAGAATTTATGTTAGTTTAACCACATAGAGGTTGGTTAGCGGAGGGAAAACAATGACAACTACGACTAGGAACCATGACACTTTATTGAAATTAATGAGGCATCCTGCTGTGCGGGCCCATATTAGACCAGAAGTATTCCATGGTCTTGGCCATTACGGCCAGATTGATCACGTCATTTCTGCTGTTGAGGAAGCTGCCAAGATGCTGCCTTCTGACAGAAGCCTTCAACGAGATTATCAATTGATCAGAGATGAGTATAGGCTTCACCTTGGACGAGGTTGTCAAAGTCAGGGTGATCAACAAAACCAGAAAAATCCTGGATATAGCTCCATAAATGGATTTTAGTCAGATACTAAAACAGACACTAAAATAGATGGTTTAACTAAAATAGAAGATGGTTTAATTTATTTTAATAATGAGCGTCAACAAACATACCAGAAACAGAGGTGCTAAAAATGGCCAAACGATATTTTTTTACAAGTGAAAGTGTAACTGAAGGACATCCTGATAAGATGGCTGACCAAATTTCTGACGCCATCCTCGATGAGATGCTGAAAGGAGATCCAACTTCAAGAGTCGCTGTTGAAACATTGACAAAAACCGGGTTTGTCGTCGTAGCCGGGGAAGTGACGACAAAAACATATGTTGACATCCAGCGGAAGGTGCGTGAAACTATTTCTGAAATTGGCTATAACCGGCCAGAGTTCGGCTTTGACGGCTCTACGTGCGGAGTTCTTGTTGCCCTTTCAGAACAGTCTCCTGATATCGCTCAGGGCGTCAATGAAGGAGAAGGATTGTATCAAGAACAAGGCGCCGGCGATCAGGGCTTGATGTTTGGATATGCAACCAATGAGACTCCGGAATATATGCCCTTACCTATTATGCTTGCTCATAAATTAACACAAAGATTGGCAAGTGTGCGCAAGAGGGGCGAACTCTGGTATCTCCGCCCGGACGGCAAATCACAAGTTACAGTCGAATATGAAGATGGAAAGCCAAAACGTGTTGATGCTGTTGTTGTTTCAGCCCAGCACCATCCAGATGTAGATTTGGAAACAATCAGAAGAGATGTGATTGAAAAGATTATTACTCCCATCTGTCAGGGATGGCTTGATAGCGCTACTAAATATTTCGTAAACCCTACCGGAACATTTGTCATCGGCGGTCCTGTCGGTGATGCGGGATTGACAGGCAGGAAAATTATTGTCGACACCTACGGAGGGCATGGCTCCCATGGCGGCGGCGCTTTCTCCGGCAAGGATCCAAGTAAAGTAGACCGGTCGGCGTCATATTATGCTCGCTATGTAGCCAAAAATATTGTTGCAGCCGGCTTGGCAGATAAGTGTGAAGTGCAGGTTGCTTATGCCATCGGGGTGGCTCAGCCCGTCTCAATTTTAGTTGACACCTTTGGAACAGGAAAAATTCCTGAAGAAAAAATTGTTGAGCTGGTGCGTAAGCATTTTGATTTCAGGCCCAAAGCTATCATCGAACAGCTGAACTTGCGGCGCCCGATTTACAAGAAGACAGCTGCTTACGGTCATTTTGGCCGGAATGATCCTGATTTCACCTGGGAAAAAACGGATAAAGTAACTGTACTGAAGCAGGATGCACATCTTGCTGCTGTAGCAGTCGCAACCCACAACTGAAACCTATCAGTTTTCTGCGCTGAAATAAGTAGTTTCTTATTTTCATGCGCCAATGGCGGTGCGACGGTTGCTACGCAACCTACTCAACACCCCGTATGGGGCGACCCCCGTTTCGCCGCACACCTTGGCGCAAGACACGACTGGGGTTGGGCCCTCCGGGCTGTCGTGTAGGACACGAAGTGGCCGTCTTGCCGCCATGGGGGCGTGCAGGAAAACGCGAAATAATTTCCAGATACTCCAACGAAGCCCAGGCCACAACAATATATATAAACCATGAAGCGTTCGCAGAGACATGGGAAATGAGGTTTTGTTAACGCTCCGTCAGTCGCGTAAAGCATTCATTATTGAATATTGTTGTGCACTTGTTTTTTTTGCCCTGCTGGTGATTGCGCGGTATAAAGGAGTTTCTCTGCCTTCATCGGCTTTCTCTTTTATTTCTTTTCTTGCGCTTACCGGCTTTGTAGCAGCTGAATCACAACGCTATCTTGGCGACAGGTATAAGCTGACTGATGAAAAATTGATTATCATTAGAGGAATTGTCAGGATCAGGAAACGAAATGTCTATTACCAGCCGCTCGGCTTTATCCCCGACATCCATGTACGGCAAAGCGGGTTCCAGCGCCTTTTGGGATATGGAACGGTTTCAATCACCCTCAGTGGAGAGGCCTTTGAAATAAAAAATGTTAACGATCCAAATAGTGTCCTGGAGATGCTTGAAGGATTGATCGGAAGAAATAAGCATCAGGTCTTGCAGCAACAGGATAAAGACCAAAACGATAAAGATTAACAGTTCCAGTCTATGATTTTATGTATTTTGCGGGTTATGATTTTTTCTCCCTGCCCCGTTCTATTTCCCTCAACCATAAAAGTCCTATGCGGATCATCAGCTTGTTGAACTTATCAGAAACTTTGTAAGTTTTTTTGTATAAATCATAGTCTATAAGCCCCATGCCGCGCATCGGGGTCAGTATCCGGTCATAGAACTGCCGCTTATTGTAGGACATTCTTGTTTCTTTTTCTAACGGCGACTTGCCTTTCTCTTTCATTACTGCTTCGCCGTCATGAAGTTTTGTGGCAAACAAGCTCATCTCTGTCTTTCCGATCTCGCCGCTGTTTTGCCACATGTATTTGATCAGCAATTTCGCGACCACTTCCTGCTGCTCTGTAGCGAAAAGAACCTTATAGATGTCGTCCGGCAGATTGAACTGGTCGAATAGCATAACCATCCTTTACAAGAAGGTATCTCAATATATAAATATTACGCAAAGGTATACTGAAGACTTCACGAGGCTGTTAGTAAGGATTCAGATCAGCCATTTAAGACAAAATATTTATAAATAGCCCACTCTCAGGACATGTTCATGGGACGAATCAAGACTACTTTCATAAAGCGGAAGACCAAAGAGCTTCTGAAAATGCACGGCGACAAGTTCATGACTGACTTTGACCAGAACAAAGCTATAACTGACAGATATACTGAAGTTAGAAGCAAAAAACTTCGGAATGTCATCGCCGGTTATATGACTCGGCTTAAGAAGCGGGAAGAGTAAGATTTCAGCTTATTAATCACGATGAATTTTCTCAACTGAATATAGCTCTAAATGCAACTCTAATCTTCTCATTCTATTATCCCGAAACTGTTTCCGATTACGAAACTACTTCCTCTTTACGCTTGTCGTGACACGCGCCATTTGTGGTGGTGCGACGGTCAAAACTGCGTTTTGCCCTATGCGACAGCCCGGAGGGCGCGTCCCCAGTCACACCGCACGCCACCATGGCGCACGACGAGGGAGGGGTTGCTCCATACGGGAAACCCGAGTAGGGCAAAATTGAGCAAGGCGAAATTTTGACCGTAGTGCTGCCGTGATGGTGGCGTCGCAAAGCTGAAATAAAAAACCGGAAGTACAAACGTGATAGTACGCTCTAATCTTCTCATCAAAACTCTTATATAGTTTATTTCATTGAATTTATGAAAGAGGTAAGACATTGCTCCCAGTTAAAGACATTAAGCGGCTTCAGGAAGTACTCACAGTTCTGTTCGAAGAAGGCTTAGGTTACTACGTTGCCAAAACGAATCTCCATCTTCATCTTCCCTGGCATAAGCGGATCAGGCCTGTTCTGCCTACATCCAACCGTCAGCGCCAAGCCATCCGTTTGCGGCAGGCTTTTGAACGGCTTGGACCTGCTTTTGTAAAGCTGGGCCAATTACTTTCCCTTCGCCCTGATCTGGTGCCAAGGGAATACTCGGAGGAATTTGAAAAACTTCAGGATCACGTTCCTCCTTTCCCTTATCAAAAAGTAAAAAGCATCGTTGAGAAAGAGCTGCAGAAACCATTGAGTACATTATTTTTCTCTTTTGAAAAAAAGCCTCTGGCTTCTGCCTCGATAGCACAAGTCCATCGGGCTGTGCTCAAGTCAGGAAAAAAAGTAGTGGTGAAAGTTCAGCGGCCCAATATTAAAGAAACGATTGATACTGATCTAGATATCCTTTTTCACCTTGCTCAGGCCTTGGAAAAACATTTTTCCTCGATGAAAAATTATCATCCTGTCGATGTAGTCAAGGAATTCGCTCTCTGGACCAGAAAGGAATTAAATTTTGAGATCGAGGGGCGTAATGCCACCCTCCTGCGGGAGAAATTAAAAAATAATCCTCGCATTGTTATTCCAAAGATCTATCCAGCTTTCTCTTCCAAGCGAGTTTTAACTATGGACTTTGTTGATGGTGTGAAGATCAATGATTATGCCATGCTGGAAAAATATAACCTTGACCGCAAAACCCTGGTGATGACCTATTTCCACTCCATTCTTGAACAGGCGCTTCTGCACGGCCTTTTCCACGCCGATCCGCATCCAGCCAATATCTTCGTCCAAAAAAATGGCAAGCTTGCGTATCTTGATTATGGCATCATCGGCGAATTGAATCCGGGCGATCGGAAAAAAGTGATCCGGTTTATTACCTCTGTTAGCGATAAAGATTCAGCTAAGGGCCTTGAGATCATCGTTTCTCTTGCCAAAGACACCAGCAGAGCTGATCTTGCTGGATTTAAAGCTGAAACCAGAACTATCCTTGAGGAAGTCTACAAAAATTCGATAGGAGAGAAAAGCATCGGCAAGGCCTTTTATGAGATCATCAGCAAGGGAGCGCAGCATGGGGTTATTTTTGACTCTAACCATGTCCTGATGGCTAAGTCGCTCTTTCAGGCGGAAGGATTGGCAGTAAGTTTGTACCCCCAATTTAAAGTTGCTGAAGGCCTGGATGCATTTACAGAGAAGTATCTCAAGGAAACTTATACGCCAAAAAAGGTAGTCCAGAAAATAGCACGAACCTTATGGAGCCAAAAGGAGTTATTGGAAGATCTTCCGGAACATCTGCTTAAGATCGTGCAAAAAATGGAAGAGCCGGAACAGCCGACGCAGATTGATATTTCTCAATTAAAGGAACTGGAGCAAGAGTTCGAATATCTCAGCAAAAAAAGAGTTATCGGCATCATCATCTCCGCTCTGATCATCTCCTCAGCGGTACTTTTCTATCTTGAAGGGCGGACGCTTTTTTTAGGCATTCCTGTAAGCGTAATCATGTTTGTTACAGCATTACTTCTGTTGTCTTATTTTATTATCACTCATAAAAAGGAGTCATAAAAGGGAGGCTTGAGAACATGGAGAAAAAATTGAAAACGATGGTTAAGACCGGCTACGGCTTAGGTTTGTTGAGTTTAGCAGAAGCCAGAAAAGTCGCTTCAAAAGTCAAAAAGGAGTTAAAACTTGACGATGAGGAAAGCCTCAAGCTGGCCCGGCAGCTGATGGCTAATTCTGATCAGGCCGGCAAGGAAGTCACGAGTATCGTGGATAAGTATTTCCAAGCAGCGCTGGTTAAATCAGGAGTGGCCAGCAAAGGCGAGGTAAAAACTGTGCGAAAGGTGTTGAAGAGAAGAGTACAGCGGGTGAAAGATGCCATGAAAGAAAATCTGAACAGTTTGAGAAAGAGGGTGAAGAGGTAGCTCTTTAATCTTAATCTTTTTTCCATCCCCCAAACTTTATAAATAAACTGCCTTTTTAGCTTCCAGTATGGTCGCAAAAAAGAAACCGGCAGACGGGGAGCCTAAAAAGGCAGCCACGAAAGCAGTAAAAAGCAAGCCAGGGCCTTTGAAGGAGTTGAAAGATCTGAAAGAAGATTCCCCTAGAGTCAAGACCGTTCAGCCCGAACTGAACATCGCTCTTGTCGGCCACGTCGATCATGGTAAAACGACATTGACGGAACGGTTAAGCGGAAAGTGGACAGATACCCATTCTGAAGAACTGAAACGCGGCATTACTATCCGTTTAGGCTATGCTGATTTTTCCATCTATAAATGTCTGAATTGCAACTATTACACTTCCAAAGAAAAATGCCTTAAATGCAATTCACCAGCAGTTTTCCTGCGAAAAATATCCCTCGTAGATGCGCCAGGGCACGAGTCGCTGATGGCAACGATGCTGTCGGGAGCGGCTATTGTTGATGGCGCTTTGCTGCTGGTTGCTGCCAATGAAAAATGTCCCCAGCCGCAGACTAAAGAACATTTGATGGCCCTTCATATCTCGGGTATAAAGAATATTATTATTGTCCAGAATAAAATAGATCTGGTTTCACATGAAGAAGCAATGGCTAATCACCAGCAGATCAAAGAATTCATCTCCGACACTGAATATAAAGATGCGCCGATCATCCCCATCTCTGCCAGAGCCAACGTGAATATTGACATCCTCCTTAAAGTGATACAGGAACAGCTCCGCACCCCGCAGAGATCCCTAGACAAGGATCCTTTGATGCTGGTAGCACGATCTTTTGATGTCAATAAGCCTGGAGTGAAAGCCGGAAAATTAATTGGCGGCGTTCTTGGCGGAACTGTCAAAGAAGGGATGTTTACGGTCGGCCAGGAGATTGAAATCTGCCCTGGATATATGGTTGAAGAGAAGAATAAAAAAATATGGAAGCCCTTGAAAACAAAAATCATGCAGATTTTTTCTGGGGGAGAAGCTGTTGAGCAGATTCATCCCGGCGGGAGCATGGCTCTTGCCACCCAGCTTGATCCGGCGATCGTCAAGTCTGATTCCCTTACTGGTTCATTAGTAGGCTTGTCAGGAAAAATACCAGCAGTGCATTATCAGATCGCTCTGGATACATATTTATTGGAACGTGTTGTCGGAACCAAAGAAGAAACAGAGGTCAAGCCGTTAGCCAAGAATGAAGTGTTGATGTTGAACTGCAACTCTGCTGCTACTGTCGGTGTGGTGATGGATCCTTCCAAGAAAAACACGACCTGCGTCTTGAAGAAGCCGATCTGCGCAAATCCCGGAGATAGGATCACCATTTCTAGGAGAGTAGGGGATAGGTTTAGATTGATTGGTTACGGAATCCTAAAGTAGGATTCCGAATCCTCGGCTAAAGCCTGCGGTTATGGAATTTTGAAATAAGAACTTGATTCCTTCTCTTATTTCTAGAATGTTTTTTATAATAGTTCTATTTTGATATAGCGTGTTAAGGGAAATTGTTGAAGGCTTTGAACCAACAAATGTGAGTGCTGGACCAGCTAAGATCTTTGGCGATATTAGTGATGGAACCATACAATTTCCTGGGATTACACAAAATGGCGTTGTCGAAGTAAGTTATTTTTATGGTGATGGTAAGCCAAAAAACATAATTGTCATTTCTTCACAGACAGGCTGTCATTATGGTTGCAATTTTTGTGAATTAGGAAAAGAGAAACCGATTGGAAACATAGACCTCTCACCTGATGAAATATACGAACAGGCAATATTAATTCTCCAGAAGGCTTTACAATTTGGATTTGACATTGATACTATTGCTCATAAAGTTACAGTTGCAAATACAGGAGAACCGTTATTCAATCCAAATCTTATTTCGGGGTTGGAAAGAATAACTCAGCTAGGAACTTCGTTTAAAGTTTCTACCATATTTCCTCCAGGTAGAAAAGCAAGGAAAAATTTTGAGAATTTAGCGGAATTTGCTTCAGGATATCAAAGATCTGTACAGCTGCAAATCTCTCTGATCTCCACTTCTGAAGATTATCGCAGGAAAGCAGCAGGAGTTAAATTGGCTTCATTTGAAGAAATTAAAGACGCTGCCGATTATTGGAGAAAATTAAATCCTCAAAGAAAAGTTAATTTAAGCTTAATTCTAACAGCAGATAACCCCTGTAATGTTGATGACGTCTATGACACTTTTCCTCCAGAATTATTCAGGTTCAGATTAAGACCATACGTTCAAACAGAAAACGGAAAGAGAAACTTGTTGGTTAGATTAGATTATGCGGAACTAGACAGATTGAAAGAAAGTTTTAAACAAAGAGGTTATGAAGTTGGTGATTGGGCCAAGCCAACGCCAGTTGAACAAAAATTTGGCTTAGCTGGAAATGTTACAAGAGGCAGGTATCTGAGGGGTAAGGATTGAGAATGACAAGAGATTTCAAACAACCAACAACAAGATTAGAAGATCTTTTTGAGTATAAAAAAGCCGTGAAAGGGGAACTTAATCTTGCACTTGCGCGCAAAGAAGCAGGCATAGACCCAGATTCAGTCGAGTTGCATCTGAAAGCGAGAGTGGATGCCCTCTACGAACAATATAAAGCTGAATTGAATCTTGATGATTTCTATTTCTTTAAAACATTAGAAGAATTAGAGCGGTTTCTGGGAGCAGCTGGCTGTTTTGATCAAGACCTCATCAGAAGGACAATTGCTCATGAAAATGCTCATCGTGCAAAAGCACAGGAATTAGGATATGAAGTAAAAGGCTTTGGTTGCTTCCTGGCGCTTGATGAAGAAAATAAAATACGGTACCATGCAAGTACTCATTTTAAAAATGGCCATCTTATGGCGCGTGAAGACTTTAGAGCCATAGCTCTGGCTCCGGATGATCCTTCTTTCACAGACCTGTACGGATAAATTGGAGAAGCTGTCTTCTTTTATGCAACCCTTAATGTTAAGACCACTTCTCTACAGTAATTAACAATTATTATATATCTTCTTTACTTAATTAATGTTATGGTCAAGCTTATCACCTACAACATCGAGTACTGCGAAGGCATGGAAGGGATCTGGTATCAATATCTGCAGTTCTGGAAAATATTTTTTCCGCCTAAAAATCTTGAAAGGAGGATGGTTACCGCACTTCACAAGCTGAAGCCGGACATCCTGGCTTTGATTGAAGTGGACATCGGTTCTCTGCGCAGCCGTGGAGAGGACGAGGTCCGTTTTCTCGAAGAGAAGTTGGGCCTTACAAGTTTTGTCGAAAAAGTCAAATATCCAATCAAGGGATGGTTAAAATTATTCCATCACATACCGATCCTCAACAAGCAGGCCAATGCTTTAGTGTCCAGATTCCCGTTCAGCAAAGTCCGCTACCATGTCTTTCACGAAGGCACCAAACGGATGGTCATCGAAGCTACTGTGAAATGCCCAAAACCGGTCACTCTTCTGGCCGCGCATCTTGCTTTAGGAGAAAAAGCCCGTGCAAAACAGATCAAGGAATTGATCAGCATCGTCAATAAAATCAAAAATCCGGTCATTCTCATGGGTGACTTTAATACCTTTAATGGGGAAGAAGAAATCAAAGACTTGTTACAGAAAACCCATCTGAAGGATTTGATCAGCTTGGATAAAAAATCTCTTCCTCTTACAGAACCGGCCTGGCATCCCACCAGAAGATTAGATTATATCCTGACCTCTCCTCAAATAAAGGTGAAGAAATATTCAGTCTTGAAGTTTCATTTTTCTGATCATCTGCCGTTGATGATCGAGTTTGATTTTAAGAAGTAAGCTCTGTCCTGAATGTGGTTAGCGTGAAGATACGAGCGTTACTCTGAACACAGAAGCGATTGCGGGGAGGGACGCCCCATCCGGGGAGGACCCGCACTAATTTATCATATACAAAAAGCGAGTCCACGCTAACCCGAGCAAGGCGAGATGCAGGACAGAGCCGAAGAAAGAGAAAGAATAAGCTATATAAACCTCAACATCATCTCTGGAGTATGAACAAGATTGTCCTGGCAGTCGTCTTTGCAGGATTTGGCGCCCAGCTGCTGAAGCTTATAATCTATTTCTTCCGCCACAAATCCTTGAGCTGGCATGATCTGGTTGTTACCGGCGGGATGCCATCCTCACATTCAGCCTTTGTGGTTTCGATGGCAACGATTATCTATCTGCAAGAGCGAATCTCTACCGCTTTTGTGATCAGTTTTGTCCTGGCTATGATCGTTCTCAGGGATGCTTTTGGCGTGCGCAGAAGTGTCGGCAATGAAGGCAAGGAGATTGAAAAATTATTGAAGCTGCATAAGCTCAAGTCAAAATTCCATTATTCGCTTGGCCATACTCCCAAGCAAGTTCTTGTAGGAGCATTGATAGGCTTTTTTGTTTCCTTGTTAGTTTTCTATTTGTTATAAGATCTCTTGATTCTGTCTATTGATTAAAATACCCTTCCTCTTGCTGGTACTTTAGGAGTTTTTCAAATGCTTCTTTTAATTCTGGAAAATCATCAAATAAAGGTCCTTTTTTCTCGCGTAAAAATTCTTCTGTCCATCCTTTCCAGTCTTCCTTATAATCCAGTTCATGGATTTCGGCATCCAAAGCATCAATGGCTTTGGCAAATTTTGCTTCTCTTGTTTTTCCTTCTTCAAACTCTTCAAAAAGGTCAATAAATTTATGCTTAAGAACTGCAGGCATATGTTCCTTGAGCACATGCGCAGCTTGCTTCTCTCGTTCTTTTTTGCCTTTTCGCTCTTTTTCTTTGCTGATGCAGACATCACCAGCTTCAATCTCAACGACGTCATGGTACATCAATAATTCATACACTTTTAGCCGGTTTAATCTCTCTTTCATGCTGCTTAGAAAATAATCAGCTAAGATCAAACAACTCCAGCTATGTTCGGCTGAACTTTCTCTTCTGCCAGAGACAGTATTAGCTCTTTCAACATTTTTGAGCTGGTAGAATTTCCGTAGTTTGTTGATATTTTCCATTATTCACAATTTTTCCGCCATCAAAAATCAGTCAAGGTCAAAGTCGGTCAGCTTTTTGTTTGTTGCATAATTGAGAATGGTTGTATTACCCTCTTTCCCTGCAATCTTCTCAGCCGAGATGAATCTTCCTTCCCGTAATTTCAGGATTCTCCGCTGGAAACTCTTATAACTCAATTCGCCCCCCATTTTCAGATAGGAAGTGTAGATCTCCCCGATCTTTTCCCCGCTTTGGTCCCTGATTAAATCTAAGATGACTTGCAATTCGTCATCCAATCCTTCTTTTGGCTTGATATGAAAATCATCCACTTTCCGTATCGTTTCGGCTGCATGGGCTATCGTTATTTTCCGTGAATTTTTTTCTTCGGCAATATTGCCCGTTTCCCTCATCAGATATAAACCGATGCGCACATCCTTGGTTTCAGTACATTTTTCCACGATCTCCTTGAACGCATCTTCATCCCAGCAATTACTTACGAAGGCGTACTCCATCCTCTGCCGAAGAATGCCGGCGATTTCAGCTTCGCTATAGGATTTGAAATACAGAAACTCTGGGCCTAACCTGCTTCTGATCCTCTCGTCCAGTTCGGAATAACTGTCACGATAATTGGTAATCAGTATGATCGATTTGCGGTAGATGTCTTCAAGGATCGTGTATAAGAAGTCTGTTTCCTCCAATTTGTCAATCTCATCAAAGACAAAGACTGCGCTGCCCTTGTTCAGCTTCTGTTGTATCATAGCAAATAAATCGCTGGTCTTCTTATTGAGCAGGAATTTAAATCCCAGATCCTCACAGATCTTGTAAAAAACCTTGAAGGTTGTATTTTCCTTCCAGCAGTTAACATAGATGGTAACAATTTCCTCTTTCTCCTCCTCCAGCTCCCGCAGAACATGCTTGCAGGCGGCTGTTTTTCCTATGCCCGGCGCGCCGTAGACAAAAAGATTTCTCCCATTATAACCCTGCAGCAGCGGTCGTATGGCTGTGGCAAAGCGCATCTGCTCATTTTCCCGGTACTGGAGAATTTTAGGCTGGAAATCGTAATCCAGAACAACTGTATCCCTGAACAGTGTTTCCCCGCTTCGCAGCATATCCTTGAATAACGACATATTTTGCCTGAAACAGGGCATGATTTATATTGTTTTTGTGTGTGGAGGGTATGATTGGGGATTAAATTATTTCTTCCCCAATTCCGTGATCCCTTTCATGTACGGCCACAGCACTTTGGGAAGTTTGACTGTTCCCTTAGAAGTCTGGAAATTTTCAATAATTGCCACCATGATCCTAGATGTAGCCAATGCAGTGTTGTTTAAAGTATGAAGAACTTCCCGCGAACCGTCGTTATTGACGACTCTCATCCCTAATTTTCTGGCCTGGTAGTCGGTGCAGTTGCTTAATGACATGACCTCTCCATAGGTCTCTGTCGTCGGCCGCCATACTTCCAGATCGTAACTCCTGTGCTTCCATAAACTCAAGTCTCCTGAACAGATTTCAATGACTCTGTAGGGAAGCCGCAAAGCCTGGAGTATCTCTTCAGAATTTTGCAGTAATTCATGGAATAATTTTTCAGACTGCTCCGGCTTGCAGAAGATGAATTGCTCTACTTTGTTAAACTGATGGGTTCGCCACAGCCCTTTCTCGTTAATGCCGTGGGCGCCGATCTCTTTCCGGAAGCACATGCTGTAACAGAAGTATTTTTTGGGCAGCTGTTTTTCCTGCAAGGCCTGTTCTGTGTGCAGGCCCAGAAGTGCATGCTCGCTGGTTCCGATCAAGGCCAGATCCTCACCTTCAACAGAGTAGATCGTCTGCGACCACTCCTTGGTATCAATAGCTGCGCCGAGAACATTTTTTCGTATCAGCAAGGGCGGTTCGATATATGTATATCCTTTACTGCGCATGACATCCATGGCAAACTGGATCAGCGCCTGATTGAGAAGGCCAAGTTCGTTCTTGATAACGTAAAAACCATTCCCGGAAGTCCTGGCAGAGCTGTCAAAATCTACCAGATCTAAGGCTTCCAGCAAATCAACATGATTCTTGTATTTTGATAGTGTTGGTTTCTTCCCCCATTTTTTTAATTCCACATTCTCAGAATCATCCTTTCCTTTGGGAACTTTGGGGTGCAAAAGATTGCCTATCTGCTGTAATGTTGTATCTCTCCTCTCCAGAAGCAAGGCAACGTTTTCCTCCTTCTTCTTGATCTCCTCAACGACTGCTCTCATCTCATTGATTTTACCTGCGGCATTTTTCCCGCTCTTTTTGGCTTGGTTAATTTCCTGGGAGACGACATTTCTCTTGTGCTTTAGCTCTTCCAGCAGCTTAAGTTCCTTCTTCCATTTTTGATCGAGCTTGAGAACAACATCTACAGTTGAAGCATCCCTGCCCCGTTTCTGTTCAGAGGCTGTTACGGCATCGGGATTTTCACGCAATAATTTTATGTCCAGCATGGCAGCTGGTTGGCAGTTTTGTTATATAAATGTTGCTGAACAAATGGTTTTTATGAAACCTCTATCCACCTACTAAATGTCGTAGGCCGTGAACTTTGCTGCTGTTTCTCTATCATAAAACCCTATTGAAGGCACTGTATCCAAGCTTAATGCAGCAAACCGTTCAGCAAGCTCAGCCACCTCTTTTTGTGAAAGTCCTTGTGGCACATATAGCCTTCCTGGCGCTTTGCCGATGTGGGGAATGATCTCCTCCCACTGCACTCTTCGTGCATCATAGGGCAGAATGTCCTTGTTGGTAAAATCTTCTCGAGAATAAAGGTGGTATTTTTCTGCTACCTCAGCAGCAACTATATCCCAAAATGTATCTGTTGTTTCAGGCCTGCACGATGAGCAGGGTATGAAACCGAGCTCTACAAGCTTTCGCAGCCCCTCATCGCCTAGCGCTAACAGTATTTCTCCATACTCTTTTGGACCTCGATTACCGGAATCGCAGTTTGTCGATCCTAACAGCCCGGTGGAAAGCCTTGCTGACCAGAGCCGTGCATCCAAGGCTGACCCGGCCCTGGCGATTTCCTTTAAAGGTATACGCTCATACCTGCCATTGGCAAATAGGGGATATGGTGTGTTGTACGGCATTGTAATCATATAATTACAGAGTAAATATTAATGTTTTTCCCTTTCAAAAACCAAAGGTATATAAATAAAAAAACACTCCTCTTACCAAGAAAAAGAGGACCATGGTAAAGAATACGTTTTATGTACTAGTGGTTACAGTACTTTTACTATTTTCAGTTTCTTCCGTTGCGGATCAGAATACCGGCATCCTCTGCGAAGTTACCGGTGAGCTTCCGTATTATAATTGTCAGATCTTAAGCGAAAACGGCGAGCAGTTTTATTGTGATTCTGAAAGTGGCTATTGTTTTCTGGAGCAGGAAGAGGTAGTGGCTGAACCAGTAGCAGAGAATGTTTCCGCAGCCGTAACAAATGTCTCGACAGCCGAAAGCGATCTGCAAACCTTGGGAGAAGCACTGACTGTCCTGCAGGCTGATCTGACTGCTGCCAGCAAGGATATCGGCACTCTCAATAAAGAAATAACTTCCATTAAAAGTGAATTGTTATCTATCGAGTCAGGCGTGGCCAGTCTTAAAACTGATCTCTCGCAGCAGCTATCCTCTGTTGAAAACCAGCAAACCTCACTCTCTGTCGGATTAGCTGGGCTGCAGCAGGATATCGATTCAACTAAGGAAACCCTGAATACGGTCGAAGAGTCTCTGGAGAAACGTCAGGCATTCACCCGCTTTATGAGCATCACTATCTTTATTCTGGTGATTTTAGCGGCAGCCGGAGCGGTGATCTATTATGTCACTACAAAAGGTAAAAAGCCCGCGGCACGTACTGAAATCAGCCCTGAGGTGGTCAGCTACATCACCAAGCATATCAAGAGGGGAAGTAAATTCCCGCAAATCAAGGCCGAGCTGCTGAAAGCTGGCTGGTCCGATGGCGAGGTTGAATGGGCTTACAAAGAAACGGCAAAACAGAATTATTATTTGTTCAAAGGCTCGGCTCCTTCTCTTTCGCTTCCTAGCCAGAAGACCGGCAGACCAAAAACTGGGCCTAGTCCTGCTTATGACCCTAAGAAAATCATCGGCATAACTGTGGTCGTGCTTCTGCTTTTGGGCGGGTCCTTATTGATCCTGAGAGGAGTCTCGACCGGGCAAGCTATTTTCTTCCAGAGGTTAGTTGGCGGCGAGGCTGAAGGTACGGCTGGGAAGATCACCTATGCTGTTGATTGCACACCGCCGCATATCGTCACTCCCGACGGCGATGCCTGCTGCCTGGATGAAAACCAGAACGGACTTTGTGATAGCACTGAAGCCCGCCAGGTCGGCGCGGCAGAGGGAGCATGCACGGATAATGCACAATGCAGCAAGGGCGAATATTGTATCGGTGGAGGGTGCACTTCCTTAGCTTCTGTGTATCAGGGAACTGGCGATTGTTCCAAGCAGTGTAATTTTTATGCCCTTAAGATATCTACCAGTGATGGCGAGACCTATGATATAAAACCACGGACGGGAAGTTATACTGCTGCAGGCGCTTTGGAATGGAAGATTTTGGATATGCCTACTCATTGTAAAGGTGAGCCAGCTATCATTCCTGTAAATATCATTAAAAAGAAAACAGGGCAGATAATCAGCGAGACTGCCATTCTGTTAAAGAAAGGCCAAGCCAGCCAGGTACAAACACACCCAGAGATTCCCTCCATCGGCTTTACCTTGAAAGTTGACGAAGTCTTTGAGTTATGCTCGCAATAATCATTGCACTCATCTCTACGTTCGCATCCTGCTGCTTATGATAATTTCAGAATCGCTTTTCGCAGCTCGTAATCAAACTGTCCCAGAAAGCTGCGTGCAGCAGCAGCATTGTTCTCGACCAGGAAATCATACACATCCTTACTGAAACACTGCGCGCATAATCCGGTTTTTCCCCCGCAGGAGATGCATTTTGTTTCTCCATCAATATGAAATCCGCTGATGCTTTTTGCCAGCACTGGATCCTGTTCAGAAACAGTTACCATCATTCGCTTTGCCAGGCAGATATTGCACAAAGGATGAATGATTGTATTATCGCAACTGACACATCTGTTGAAGGGGGATCTATCAATAGTCATAACATCTGCCTCTTTTGACGGCAGGTGAGAATAAGAGCTTATATATTCTTTGCATATCGTTATTATATAGTATATACTCGGCTTATGCACAGTAACAATCAAAAACCCCGCAGCAAGCTACTGGTTATGCGATAAATAATATGACCCCTGTAGCTGCTGGGTTTTTGGTCTTGCTTCGTATCCCCACTGCGAGCAGTGGGGGTATACTCTTCAAGAACCAGAGCGGCGTTATTTTCTCACTGCTCTTTTTAGAATAAACAGAAAGGTGTCCTTCATTGCTAGGAGCAAATTGAGTATCGCCATTTGCTTTCTTTTTTTACAAAAAAAACAGGGCCCCAAAGAGGGGGTGAGGGTGGTAGAACTATTCTGTGGGACCCTGATACGCATCGTGATTAAACGCGTGTGACTTTCGCCACATTTCGTAATAAAACACTATAAGTATATAAATGTTACTATTTTGTATACTGGTTGGGAAGATGTGGCAAAAGTCTTTCGGAAGAAATTTATACCTACTCTATTTCTGAAACAATGGGCAAAACTATTGAAGAACAGTTACAGGAATACTTGTATTCTTCTAAGGATGCTATGCCGATTGATGAAGCAATAAGAACAGCGAAGAAGATGGCAAAGCGAACCAAGTGTTAAGAGCGCTTGCTGGCTGGTTTTAACAAAATCATCTAAACTTCTCCAACACTCTCTGGTCAGCTAAAGCATAACTATGCTCTACATCTGGCATTCTTCCAGACTTAACGTCAGCAACATATCGTCTAATTGCCTCGGGAGCTTTCAGATCATATTGCCAGACAAATTTAGGAAATGTTCCCGGCTTACTTGCCAATCCGGTACCCAGGCCAAGCAGATCATACGACACTAACACTTGTCCGTCGCAGTATGGTCCTGCGCCTATGCCAATAGTGGGAACTCGCGCTCCTTCGGTAATCAGTTGAGCAACTTGCCAAGGAATACATTCTAGAACCACGGAAAAAACTCCTGCTTTTTCTAATAGATGATAATCGGCAAACAGTTTTTCTATACTTTTTTCTGTTTTACCTTGAACAATCCCTTTATCAGTTAATTCTTCTGATTGCGGCGTGTAGCCAATATGTCCTTGAACGGGAATCCCTTGAGAAACGATAGCTTTGATTATATCTGATAAATAGGGTTTCTCTGTACCACCTTCTAATTTTACTGCATCAACACCTACAGCCCACAATTTTCTGGCATTAGCAACAGCGCTCTCCATAGTGTCATATGATCCAGCAGGAAGATCGCCAACGACTAAGGCATAATCGTTTCCTTCTTTAGTAACGCCATTAACCACCCGCTCTGCCATTTCTACCATCTGATCCATAGTTATTCCTCGGGTGGTATCTCTCCCATTAAGAATAAAATTGGCAGAATCACCAACCAGAATCATATCAACCCCGTTTGTTGATTCTAACGCCGCCATAGAATAATCATACGCGGTGAGCATGGCAATCTTCTCAACACGTTTCATCACCATTATTAGTTGTGATTTATAATAATCTCTCATAAACAGAAAGAGTTTCGTGAGTTTATATTGGTTATGATATTGATTTCTTCTTTCTCTTCTCTTCTATCAGATGAACATAATTTTCTTTTGAAACTATTGATTTTCCTATTTTTTGTTCGAGTTCTGTTCTGGTATTCTTAGCAATATCGCCTCCTTCTTTAGCAGTATGCTTCAATTCTGGAAATCCCTTCGCATCTTTGGCAATCGTAATATCTGTGGTCGCTTTCTCGCCAATCACGTTTAAAATTAATTCCCAATCATTCATGTGATCTCGCAAATTCTGATTGGGTTTTGCTAAACCCTTGAACTGTCTATATTCCTCTATCGTTTTGCCAAAAGCTGCTTTACTAATCTCATTGGTAAGTATAGCAAAATCCTTTTCTTGGGTTACCTCGCGCTTTTTCCACTCATCGGTAAGTTCTTGCCTAATAGCAATACCTCTAAGGCGTTTGTCAATCCAATCTTTGGGATAGCCTTTCAGTTCATAATATTGTTTGATTCTGTTTTGTCCTAATTCAGGGTTTTCTATTTCCTGGATGCGCTCGTACCCAGTTTTCGCCAACCATAACTTGAAGGGTTCTGCTTTAGGAGAAGAGATGGACTGAATAATACGGAATAATGCTTCAGTATTGGCGCAGTCGGTTTCTCTCAGTTTGCCGTCTTCTGCTGTTAATTTCAATTGTACACAAACTGTGTACAGTTCAACTCCTTGCTCTGCCTCTCTTGCTTTGAGCATGTTCCAATAATTTCGAGGATTAGAGCTATCCGTAAGTGCTTCAATAACATCCACAACTGAGAAATACCATTCGTCTTTATGCCAAATTCTTCGTACATTCTTTCCTTCAAATACAGATAGTTTATTCATTGGTAGCCACCCCTTATACTTGGGAGAGAAGGAAGTTTATATACTTTAGCCGGAGTTGACCGTGCGGGAGTGGGACAGAAAAATCAGTAAAATTAATTATTTGTCTGTTAAAGCCTTAACATCAAGAAGATCAACATCTCTCTTAATTTTTGCTTTATATTTGATTAATTCATTCTTTGGAATAACCGGTACGATTAGTCCAAAAATCTTCTTCTGTTGAGGTTTAGATAAATTTATCTTGACATTTTCCCATTTCCCAGTATTTTTGTTAAATATCTTTTGAGAGTTGCTGCCGATTAAATCAACATCCTGGCCGTGATAATCTATAGATAGGTAATTCACATCCCATTCTTTATCTTTGTAATGTGTAGGGCCAGTGAGTTTAAACTTCTTGAAGAAAGGCATTAGTTTCTGTAGAGCGTAATCAGGAACATCTATATCAATATCGAATAACTTTCTCTTCACACCGTAACAATTAACAGCAAGACCGCCGGTAACTCTAAAAGGAACTTTATTCTTTCTTAATATTTTAACAATCCAATGGAATGCTTCTTTAGGCCTTTTCATAATACTAACAAAAAAGATTTTACTTTTATTGAATCTTTTCAGAGTTGGTTTCTAATCATTTCCCAAAAAATTCTTTCAGCAGCTTTTCGTAGTCACGGCTGACTATCAGCCCTTCTCTGGGCAGGCAATTATAATAATTCTGCCAGGTAAATCTTTCATCCAAGAAGATAACAACCCCTTTATCAGTCTCGCTCCTGATGCATCGTCCTGCAGATTGGATGCATTTTGACATGGCCGGATAGATGTATCCATAATCCCAGCCTTTACCAAACTTTTCTTCATAGTACTTTATCACTTCTTTTGTCCGGAGGTCGGGCTTTGCCAGCGGCAGGCCGACAACCACTACTCCCTGCAGCAGATCTCCCGGGAAATCGACGCCCTCCGCAAAATTAGCGCCCGTAACTCCCAATAAAACTCCCCCTGCTTCTTTTTCTGCTTTGAATTGGGAAAGCAGCGCTTCTTTCTCTTCCTTGCTCATCTCCGCTTTTTCCCAAAACAATTTTTTTCTGATGGTGAGGAAGTTTGCAATCTTGTCGCGGAGCTGGTAGGAAGGAAAAAAGAAGGCCGCATTTCCAGGAATTGACCCAGCTAGGTTTGAACAGATCTGTGCAATTCTCCGGTACATTGCGTCCCCGCGTACAGTATATTTTGTACTTGTTTCCGGAATGATCAAGCTTAATTTATTTTCTACTGGAAATGGGGAATTGTACTCTCTTTCAACTCCCCGTTCGATTCCTAGAATGTCCTTGTACATGAAGGTCGGCTGCAGGGTTCCGCTCATCACTACTCCTGCATGAACTTTGTTGAAAATGTCTCCGCTCACCAGTCTGGGATCAAGGCACAGGTAACTGAGAGCTGTCACTTCTCCATACATCCCCGCCTTTTGGGAGATGATTCTGGCAAATCCAGCATCTTCCCCTTTCCAAGAACTTAGGAAATGTGCGATACCTCCCAGATAGCTTTTGCGCTGCTTCTTTTTGATTTCCTCAGCGGCGATCTCCAGCTGGTTGATAAACTCATCATAATCGACGAGAGTATTGATTTGTGAGATCAGACCTGTTCTGGAAACAAGCTTTTCTCTCTCAGTATCAGTGTTGCTAAAATTACCCATTTCATGGAGGATGCGCATCAATTCCTGCAGCCAGAAGATCAGGCCGTTGTACCCGTATTTTTTTGCCTCCAGGACAGCATTCTTGATGCCGTTGCTGGTAAGTACTATGCTCAACATCTCTGAAATTCTTCCTGGCAGGTTGTGTCCCTCATCAACAATCAGGATAATATCCTCGAGCTCTATGCTTAGCTTGCTGATGAGGTTTGCCTGGACGAAGGGATTGAAGAGATAGTAATAATCTCCTATGATCACTACCGCATCTTTTGCCAGTGCGAGAGATAATTCATAACTGCACATTTTTTCCTGCCGGCCGAGAGCCAGTATTTCCTCGTTGTGTAACGGCCCCTGTATTTGCGCCTCTTTTACAGTTTTTTTTGCTTCGACCGTGAGCTCTTTTTTATTTTTAACATTATTATAAAACTCACATTCCCCCCGTTCGACGATGGTTTTGCAAAATTCATTGAATTCGTTGCCGAAGAGGCCGGCAATTTCCTGGCTGCACATCCATCTCTTGCCGATGAGATCAACGCAGGAGATATTTTTGCCCTTCTTCGTTTTTATGAGCCGCAACGTTTCCACGGCAATGCGATGCTGGGTATGCCTGTTGGTGAGGAAAAATACTTTTTTCTTTTTCTCCGCCGCATACGCGACTGCCGCAGACAGTGCGCTTGCGGTCTTTCCTAACCCGGTCGGCGCGTGAGCAAGGAGAATTTTTTGTCCGTCCAGCGCTTCTTCTATGTCTTTTATTAATGCATCCTGGCCGGGGCGTATTCTCTCGTGGGGAAATACTTCTGAAAACTTCATCCTTGAGCTGAACTGCTTCCAATACATTTATATACATGTGGATTTTACAAAACAACTATTCGAATAGATAAATGTTTAAATATAAGTCCTAAGCCCGGTATCTGGGGGAAAGGTAGATGGTTTTGGGGGTGTCCAACTTGATTAAGAACAAAGCTATATTTGATGTGTTTTTTCGGGAGAAGCCAGCCATGATGCTGGTAGAGTTGAAGAATGCCAACGCTAACGTCTATGCGTCAGTCCTGGCCAAGCAAATTGACTGCACGTATTCCCACGTGGTGAAGATTCTGCAGGAGATGCAGAAATCTGACCTGATAAAGTTTAAGAAAGAAGGACGCTTGAAACTGCTCGAGCTGACCAAGAGGGGGCAGGAAATAGCTTCAAACATCGAGAATATCAGATCAAAATTATAAGGTTTGTTTGAATCAAAAGAGCAGAAATCCTCACCATTTATGGCTGAGGATGAATGTTGCGATTGATTTCGCTACTTTTGATTTTAGAAAATCCCGGGCTTTTCTTTAAATTTTTTTTATCTTTTTTTTAATCTAATTATTATTTTTTTCTGCGTCTTTCTTACAATTTCTCTTGACTGATTATTCTTAATCTGTTATTCTTCTATTGATGCACAAAGAGAATTCTGTTCCTGGATTTTTACAAACGTCTTCTGTTCCGGCAGTTCTGTCATCACAGTCTTGGTTATTGTAGCAGGCAATGTCTGGTGTGATGCTGCTTCCGGTTATTGATCCCCCGTTCATGAACATGCCTAAGGAAGCCACTACGCCAAGAAGAACCACGAGCACTATAAGTGATTTTAACTTGTAATTCATAGAAAGAAGAAAAAGAAAGAAATTAATAAATCTACCGTTTATCTGTAGATGCTTATCCGATGTAGATTTTTAACCTCTCCGTGTCTAGCTTCCAGTCAGCCGGCAGTCTTTCTGTCCTTTTGTAATATTTTGTCAGCCGCCTGATTTTAGAGCTGGTCAGAAGCAGTCCTCGACGAGCAGTCTGATCGAGCCTGTTTTTTTCCAGATGCCTTTTGATTTCAATCATCTTTTTGATGAGACTCAATAAATCTTCAGGCAGCTCTTTCCGCAGTTTATTTTCTTCAAGAATTGTGGAAACAGTCTTTCCGGTCAGGGCTTTGACGCTGTTAATGCCATAACTGTCCCGCAGGATAGTGCCGATCTCTGAGGCGCTTTTCTCTGCTTTAGCATACTTTACAACCAGTTTTTCAACATCCTTGTCCTTGTAAGGAGCCCAGGACGGTACTTTTTTGATCGGTTTTTTACTTCCACTTGAGCCTTTTGCTCTTGAATGCATTCTTGCCATTTTATTATCCTCGGAGAATTAAGCAACTAGCTTTTCTCCAGTATAGGTAAGCCTTGACCGACCTATCTCTTGAATGAACTCTAAAATCATGTTTTATTTAAAAAGATTTAGGTGAAACTTGCTAAAGCGGGGCGTAATTTTTTTAAGGAAAAAAGTAGCCCCGCTCGGATTCGAACCGAGGTCAATGCCTATCTTCCCTCTAGAGACCAAAGGGCACTATGATAGTCCATTATGCAAGGCAGTTTACCTTTCTATACCGCCTTTCTACACCACGGGGCTGTGAATGAAGCACTTTTCATTAAGTTCTTTATAAAATTTTCCGATACATATAAATATCATATTTCCCTTATTCAGCAAAAGAGGCGTGTCATGAAGCAAATAATCCTATTTTCGCTCGTTATGCTGATTCTTATTCCCGCAGTCCATGCAGCCATTGACATCGAAGAACTTCCACCAAGCGTACTTGGAGCAAACGTCGAAGAAGTCGATCCCTTGCTGCAGCCTCTGGTCAATACCCTCCAGCCTTTGATAAGGAAAGCAAATGTCCTCGTTGGCGGAATATTTGGTCTTTACATCATCCTGATTTTGGTTCGAATCCATTACGAACGCAAGACCGTGAAATTGTTGAAAGATATCAGATACGATCTGGATAATCTCAATAAACACTATAATCTTCCCCATTCACGATCACGCAATGGCTTCTTTCAAAGGCTTCTGCGTTCATTGGGATGGAAAGAACATTCAGAGAAGAAAAAATCGAAAAAAGACTAAATATCTAACTAACTCTAAAAAATGAAACTCAGCATCACTGCATCTGCCTTTACTGTACTCAACCCGCAGCTGAAAATTGCTTTTATTATCGCTAAGGATCTTGACTGCAAACGGAAACTTACTGAGTCACGGCATCTTCTTGCTGAAGCAGAAAAACTGATCCACCTTACTTTCAATAAGGATACCTATAAGAGCCATCATCTTATCAGCCCCTGGAATGTCGCGCGGCAGGAATTTGGCAGCGCTGCCAAACATTACCATACCTCTGTCGAAAAGCTCCTGAAAGATGTTTTAGCCAAGAAGAAAATTCACTCTTCCAACACTCTTACTAATCTGCTGCGGTATCTTGCCTTAAAGCATATTGTCCCGTTTGGTGCTGATGATCTCGATAAAGTTACCGGCGACATCACCTTTACTGTCGCTTCCTCGCTAAAAAAGAGCAGCGCTGTAAAGTTGAAGAAAGGAGAACTATACTATCATGATTCAAAGCAGATTCTAGGCGCAAAACTCGATTACTGGAAGAATCCTGCTACGGCAGTAACACCGACAACTACATCTGCCCTGATCCATTTTGAGTTCCTCCCTCCTCTTACAGGAAAGAAGCTGAAGATAATTACTAAAGAAGCTGTTGAACTGATTGAAACATTTTGCGGCGGGAAGGCGCGGGTTGTTACTGTTGATAAGAAGAGGAAAGCTGTTAGTATTTAGTCAAGTTTAGATTGGTCCTTTGGCGTCTGATATGCTTCCTGCGTAGTGTTCCATGATTCTGTCATCAACGCCAAAAACATTGGCTAGCAGCGCCACTCTGGTCCACATTCCATTTCGCATCTGTCGCCAATACGCTATTCTGGGATCCTTATGGCGGTAATTTACGGCAGGATCGATCTCTTCTCTCTTGGGAAGGGGATGCATCAGTATTGCGCCAGGTTTCATGGAATCTAGCATATCTTCAGTGAAAATAAAATCTGGATTATAATTTCCCTCCCCGCCATGCTCATTTTGAATCCTGGTCATATACACAACATCTGCCAAGGGAACAAGCTCTCGTAAAGGCTTGTCGGTTATTTTCCCGACAACTGTTCCCCGTCCTGTGACATAGTGTTCAGTTTCGGAATCTATCTGTAGCTCATCTGGAGCTACGAACAATGCTGTTTGGTTAGCATGTAAAGACAGTATTTTAGCTAAAGAATGAACGGTCCTTCCCCGCCGGCAGTCTCCGACATAGAGGACTGTCAGATCATTCAATTTTCCTTTAAATGATTCCCAAAGCGTGTAATAGTCTAACAATCCTTGTGTAGGATGCTCCATTTTCCCCGAGCCGGCATTGATGATCGGCACTTCGCGGTCACAATTTTTCATCACCCATACTGCAAATAAATCATAAATGTCGCTGGGGTGCCTGCAGACAATGGCATCGAAATAGGAGGAGTTAGTCCGTAATCCGTCTTGTTCGGTTTCGCCTTTTACTGAAGAAGATGTTTTTACATCCCGTACTTCTTCCCTGCGCATACCTAAGTGAGCCTCGGCCATGGAAAAAGAAAGAAACGTTCTTGAACTCGGCTGGCTGAAATAATTTAGAATTGATTTTGAGCGCAGCAATCCGTTCAGGAAATTGTCTTCTTTTTTGGCTATTACCCGTGCAGCATTTGCTGTTTGGCAGATTTTTTCTAAAAACTCCCGGTCAAAATGTTCCGCCCTGATGATATGCTTTAATCTTCCCTTCTCGTCGCAGCAGGCTCGCTCGATCTGGTCTGGAGGCAGGGACAGGAACCTGCGGAATTGTTCTTGATCGTATCGTGCAACTGTTTCAGATAGTCCCCAGAAAATATTGTCCATTAAAATGCAGGCAGAACTTTCCTTCTTTAAAAACATTTCCGCACAAAAGGCTCTGTCATGGATGCGGTTAGCGTGTAAGTTCGAGCGGTGCTCTCATCACCGAAGTGAGTGTGGGAGGGGAAGCTCCCTGCGGGAAGGACCCACAGTATTGTCTTAGGTACGAAAAGCGAGTTCACGCTAACCCGAACAAAGTGAGATTCAGGACAGAGCCCACACAAAAATATATATAAACTGCCCCTCTTTTTTCATCATCATGAATTTTAAGGAAGAATTGATCCAGCTTCTTACTGCGGAGACTGGCCTTGCCAAGGATGAAGTAAGTATTCTGTTAGCTGTACCTCCTGATCCACGGCTTGGGGATTATGCCTTTCCCTGTTTTAAGCTGGGCGAAAATGCACCTCAAGAAGCCGGAAAATTACAAGAGAAGCTAAAACTCCCCCCATTTTTACGGAAAGCAGAAGTTTCCGGTCCCTATCTCAACTTTTTTCTCAATCAAAGAGTGCTGGCAGAAGAAACATTGAACGCGATCTACAAGCAGGCTAAGAATTACGGGAAAGGAAAAAGCACCGGCGAACGAGTCGTTGTTGAATACTGCGGTCCAAATACCAACAAGCCTTTGCATCTCGGCCATGTCCGCAATATGGCTTTAGGAAGCTCTATGTATAAGATTTTACAGTTTGCAGGAAATACAGTCTCTCCAGTCAATATCATCAATGACCGTGGCGTACACATCTGCCAGTCCATGCTGGCCTATATGAAATGGGGTGCAGGAAAGGAACCTGATAAAAAAAGTGATCATTTTGTTGGTGATTTTTATGTCCTGTTCTCAAAGAAAGCTGCCGAAGACGAGAGTCTCAATACCGAAGTTCAGGAGCTGTTAATTAAATGGGAGAATAATGATCCTCAAACAAGAAAAATCTGGCAAAAAATGAATGAATGGGTCCTTGCCGGGCATGAGCAAACCTACAAGAGATTTGGCGCTTATTTTGAAAAGAGTTATTTTGAATCAAAATATTATGAGCAGGGGAAGGAGCTAGTCTTTGAAGGGCTGAAAAAAGGCGTGTTTACGCAGGATGCAAAAACTGGTTCGATCAGTGCTCCTTTGAAAGACTTCAATCTGCCTGATAAAATTCTCCTTCGCGGAGACAAGACCTCCATTTACATCACCCAGGACATGCATCTTGCTACTCTTCGCTATAAAGATTTCAAGTTTGATAGAATGCTCTATGTTGTGGCGTCAGAACAGAAATTGCATTTCCAGCAGCTGTTCAAAGTTCTAGAGCTGCTTGGCAAAAAATATGCCAAAGACATGTATCATCTTAGCTATGGGATGGTCCATCTCCCTTCTGGTCGGATGAAGTCACGCGAAGGAACTGTTATTGACGCAGATGACATCATGGATGAAGTCGCAGTGCTGGCGGAGAAAGAAATAAAAGCTCGGCATCAGGATATAGATGGTGAGGAGGTACAGAGACGTGCAAAGATCATCTCCCTTGCTGCCATAAAATTTTTCATGCTCCAGACCGATCCAGTAAAAGATATCGTCTTCAACCCTGAAGAATCGATGAGTTTTGAAGGCGAAACTGGGCCGTATATCCAGTATACCCATGCCCGTGCGCATTCGATACTGCGAAAAGCACGCACCGAGTATCAGCTGCAAGTAGCTCCCCATGTCAACTTTGAAACATTTAATCTTGCTGAGGAAAGTGCCGTAGTTAAAAAATTATATGAATTTCCTGAGGCGATTGTGAAAGCGGCAGAAACATACAAGCCCCACCACTTGGCGCAATACCTGATCGGGCTGTCTCAGGCCTTTAACGAGTTTTATCATAAATGTCCAGTCTTATCGGAAGAGAAGAATATCACCAAGGCGCGGCTGCTGCTGGTTGATAGTGTGCGGCAGGTTTTGGAGAACGGACTGAATTTGCTAGGGATAGAAGCTCCAGAAAAGATGTAGGCTGTGGTGAGATGAAATTTAAAATACAAGATTCAATTTTTGATGCCTTTCCTGAGTTGCAGATAGGCATTGTTGTAGCTAGAGGTATCAACAATACAGGGGAAAGTGCAGAAATTTTAGCTCTGCTCAGAGATCAGGAGAGAGAGATCCGACAGAAGTTCACTTCTGAAACTCTCTCCCAAGAGCCTAAAATTGAATCTTGGAGAAAAGCGTATTCTTCTTTTGGCGCGAAACCTAAAAAATACAGATGTTCTGTAGAGAATTTGTACAGGATGATTCTTGAAGGTCTTGCTCTTCATCATATCAATACAGTTGTCGATATTTACAATTATATTTCAATCAAGCATCTCGTTCCAGTTGGCGGTGATGATATAGACCACGTCGATGGAGATATTACATTGACATTTGCGAAAGGAGACGAGTTGTTTAAGGAGCTTAATTCTGATGAAGTGAAAAGCCCGAATGAAGGGGAAGTGATCTATGTTGACCGTAACGAGGTTCTGTGTAGAAGATGGAATTGGAGAGAATGCGATAAGTCTAAAATGACCCAAAATACCAAAAATATAACTCTCGTTGTCGAAGGCCTGCCTCCAGTAAACAAGGATGAGATCAAACTAATTATTGATGAATTAGCTGAGTTGATACAATCCCATGTTGGTGGAGAGATCAAAACATTTATTGTAAACAAAGCCAAAAGGGAGATTGAATTTTGAAGATGGCAACCAGTAGTCCTCTTTGTCAGTTAAACGGCGGCTGTATGGGCTGCTGCGGGCATGATTTTATTTCCAAACAAAAAATAAAAGCGGCTATAGATGAAAATACCAAGGAGTTTACACAGCTACAGCCGGATACGGAAGAGAAATTTATCACCTTCAGAGATCGCCGTCATCCTATGGATCTACGCGATGGCGTGTGCAGGAATCTTATCGAGGAAAAAGGCCGTTTCCTCTGTTCATTACACCCGGCACGGCATCAGGGCAAGGATTTGCGAATCGGGCATTGTGATACTAATTATTTGTGCAAGACAGCACGGGAATTTGATACATGGAATGCTGATCAGAGACAGACCTTCCTGAATTTTGTCAATGTCCAACAATTAGACAATATTACTTATTCTATAAAGATGGACGATAATTCGCTGCTGGCTGAGTTTCTGAAGAGCGGGAAAATTTCCTCAATAAGTAAGTGCTGAAGATCATTTCAAACAGGGATGTAGCAATGCCAACCCCTATGAGAATGTTCCAGACTATAGGCTGTACAGTTCTGAAAATCAGGATGCTGCTAAGTATGAAGAAGATAACATAACTGGCAATATAGTATACTGGGAGAAAATAAGCAATCCTGGCAACCTTCTGGTGATGGAAGATGGTGATGGAAAGGATATTAAAAAAGAAAAAAAGGAAACTGAGGATCATCAGCACAAGGCTGAAGATGCTGCTGTTGATATTTATGAGCGCTAAGAGGCTGTCGGAAAGGTTTATTGCTCCTATCAGCAGTGCTGTTACAAGGTAAAATCTCAAGAACCGGAGCGGTGTTTTCATAGGTTTAGCTAAGCCTTTATTCTTTATATTTCTTTCTGGCAACCGGTTTTTATGAAACCCTCGCCAATTGGCCAGTGAGCACTTTGCTGTTCGCAAGACAAGCTATGCCCTCTCCTTCGGAAAACCTGTCCATGTTCTTGACTATCATCATGCGCGAGAGGGTGCGAACGAGAGGGTTTCATATTAGCCCTGGCAACCATAATCTTTTTAAAACAACTTGCTAATTATCCTACTATTGGGCCCGTAGTCTAGCCTGGATATAGATTTATACCAGAGAGGACAGGTGGCTTCGGCTGCTGTTATGGCAGAAGAGACCATCAGACTCCGGTTCGAAAGAGTCACTGCGTTCGTTTCTTCGTCCGCAAGGCTCACGAAGTTCCGGACGGGCTCAATTTTATTCTTTCTCATAACCTTTTTATAACATAACTCATTTTGGATGTAAATGGTCCTTGAGAAACTGGGCGAATCCTTAAAAGACACCTTAAGTAAAATCACCAAATCGGTTTTTGTAGATGAAAAACTCATCAATGAGCTGGTCAAAGACCTCCAGCGGGCCTTGCTGCAGTCGGACACTAATGTACAGCTGGTTTTTGATCTCAGCAAGAAGATCAAGGAACGTGCCAAGGAGAAAGCCCCTCCAGGCATCACTAAACGGGAACAGCTTATTAAGATTGTCTATGAGGAGCTGACTAATTTTCTTGGCAAGGAAGCCCATGAGATTTCAATCACTAAAAAGCCGACGCAGATCATGCTTGTAGGCCTTTTCGGCAGCGGCAAGACCACTACTGCCGGCAAGCTGGCAAAATTCTATAAGAAAAGAGGCTATAAAGTTGTGGTGATGCAGACCGATACTTGGCGGCCAGCAGCGTACGAGCAGCTCAAACAAATCGCGGAAAGCATCGGCGTGGATTTCTTCGGAATCAAGAAAGAAAAAGATCCAGTTTCCATCTACCTCGCTTTTGAAGATAAGCTTCCTGATTATGATATCGTTATTGTTGATACGGCAGGGCGGGATGCCTTATCTGATGATTTAATTAAAGAACTCAATCAGCTTCATAATACTGTCCAGGCAGAAGAAAAATTGTTGGTCATCTCTGCTGATATAGGCCAGGCGGTCCAGAAACAAGCGCAGGCCTTCCATGATACTTGCGGTGTTACCGGTGTTATCGTCACCAAGCTGGAAGGAACAGCAAAAGGGGGAGGAGCGTTATCAGCCTGTGCTGTCACCAAAGCTCCGATCATTTTTATCGGTGTCGGGGAGAAGGTTGACGATCTCGAACCATTCCATCCGCAGCGGTTTGTGGGCCGATTGATCGGCATGGGTGACTTAGAGTCTTTATTAGAAAAGGCAAAAGAAGTCATTTCCGAAGACGATGCCGCGGACATGCAGGAAAAATTCCTGAAAGGGGAGTTCACTCTTGTGGACCTTTACCAGCAGATGTCAGCGCTGAAAAAGATGGGTTCTTTTGGCAAGCTTATGGAAATGATTCCAGGCATGGGAGCGCTGAAATTGCCGAAGGAAATGCTGGATGTACAGGAAGGCAAGCTGGAAAAATGGAAATATGCCATGGATTCCATGACTAGGGAAGAATTAGAAAATCCTGAGGTGATGAATGCCGAGCGCCTTGACCGGATCGCTGCCGGTTCTGGCTTGAACATCGGTGAAGTGCGGGAATTATTAAAACAATACCGTCAGAGCAAGAAGATGGTCAAGATGTTTAAAGGAGAGAAGGATATGGGCAAGCTGATGCAGAGGATGGGCGGGAAGATGCCGAAAGGGATGGGGTTCTAAGTTCTATGAAATGCATTGTCTGTGAAAAACTAATGAAAGTAATTAGAAAAGATACGAGTGTTAATTCTAAAAACAAGAAAAAATACACCAGAACCGTTTATCACTGTGTAAAGGATGATGTTTGGATTGCGGTTGAAAAACCTAAAAAGAAATAAATCCATCCCATCAACCTCTCTTTCCTAAACCAGCACCTTATGATCTTCGCAACAGGCGGCGGTAATAGTTCACTTCTTTCAAATCAATGATCTTCAAGACAAATAGCAGTAGTATATACACTGCACCCGCACATGAAGCTGAGACTACTAGGTCCAGCCAGGGATTCTGAAAGGTTCCCTTCAGAAGATATATAATGCCGATAAAGAGCAGCGCCGTAAAGGCTTGCTTACTCCACTCCAGGAATGGAAGTTTGACTGGCAGGTATTTCTTGATCTGTGCAGTTGTCAGCACCAGCACTAAGGCGTAACTGACAGCTGTAGCCATGGCCGCGCCGTTGATGCCAAGGTTGGGGATCAAAATCAGGTTGAGGACGATATTCGTTACCGCAGCTAAGATCGTTATCTTTGCAATGATTTTTGGTTTTCCGATGGCGGAAATGATCGTATTGTTCATCATCGCTACGATAAAGATAAGCATTCCCACCAGCAGGATTTGCAGGGAAACGGCACCGCTTACATATTCGGCGCCGAAGAAGAGTTCAAGGAAAAATTCTGGAAATGAAAAGACAGTAAAAATAACCGGTATGAACAGCACAAAGGCATATTTATGCAGCAGGTGAACGCCGGCTACCAATTTTTTGTAATCTTTCTTTTCCCATAACTCTGAAGATATCGGGAAGACTATCGAGGAGATGGAACGGCCGAAGAACAGCAGCACTAAGGCAGATGGAAGGACAACATTATACACTCCTACTTCTGATAGCGGGCGGAAGTAGGTTAACATCAACGTATCGATATAACCGATAATTTTCCCGGCGAAGGCAGTAGCAAAGAGGGGGATGCCAAAGAGAACAACCTGTTTTGTGATTGGTCTAAAATCAGTGATTGTAGATGAGAAAAATTGTGAGGTCTTTGCTGCAGAGAAAATATATATCAAGAACAGCAGGGGACAGACCAGAACATACGCAAGCACCGGTGCATAGATGTCAAATCCGAGTTTAAAGAAGACAAAGACGATAAGTAGTATAATAGCATTCTTGGCAAACTCTATGGAAGAGAACAAAAACATTCTCTGGAACCCGTTGAAGATGCCTTTAAGAACGATAAAGAAAATGCTGAACAGCACATAGACAGTCAAAAGTATGATCAGTGTCTGGGCTCTGGGATCCTTAAAATAATTCTGTGCCAGGAAACCTGATAAAGCAAGGAAAACCAAGCCAAAAAGGAGGGAGCTGGCAAACTGAAAAGAAAGAACCCCGGTTATCGCTGTTTTGATCTTGTCGTAGCGCCCGTGGATTCTAAATTCAACAATATATTTAACCAGGGAAGAGCTTAATCCAAGATCCCTGAAGAAGAGGAAGAAGAGGATGAAGGTCAGGACTGAAGAGAATAAACCGTAATCAGCAGGTCCGAGATTTCGTGCCAGGACAATTCTGGTGACATACGCTATGAGAGCTGCCAGGACGCTCATGAGCAGGGTTATGCTTGCCCCTTTCACTGCCTTTTTTGTATACGTGGTCATCTTCAGTCACAGAAAAAATCTGTTTTTAAAGGTAATGATACTCAAGTCATGATTTATGCAGGAGAGCTTTTCTGGACAAGCCTGCAGAACCACAAATTTTATAAGACGATTTGTAACAGTGCCTCTTCATAGTATGACTGAAAAGCAGCCGTGGCAGAAAGATGATGAAAAGGATAGTCTTTTTCTCTTTATGAACGAAGATAGTCTGGGTGGATCTCCTGTTGAAGGAGTTGCAACGCTGGACCGTGAAGCAGAACGCGAGAAGGTAATTATTACCACTTCCAAAATGGAACAAAAAACCGAACGGCTTGCTCATGGCCAGAGTCATGAACGACGTTCTGAGTCTCATAGTGAAAAAAAGAGGGTTGAGAATTCAGAAAAGCACATCAAAATCGCTGATCTGGCTTCGGGATTTAAAGCTTTCAAAGCCTTCAGTTCCAACAATGCCCGATGGCTTATCCCTCTGGTCTTGATACTGCTGGTAGTCTTTATATCAACGTATTTACGAGTGATGCCTTTCTATCTCCCCTCTACTGACCAGCAGGCTGAACAGGATCTTCTCGATTTCTATAAAAGCGAGATAAGCAAGAAGGTAGAACAGCAATTTCCGGCCCTGCCTTATCAGAATAAGAAACTTATTTTTGAACGGGAGTGGGAGGCCTTCTTAGAGAAAAATGGAGACACTATTGAAGCTGAGATCAGCAAGCTTTCAGGACAATATAAAAACATACTTAAGGATGACAATGGCGATGTCTATCTTTTAGGTGTAGACACCTACTTATGGTACAGTGAAGCTCGGAACGTCATCAATTATGGACACCTTGGCGACAAGATCATTGATGGTGAATCCTATTTCTCGCTGCGTGACGGCCGGCTGGATAAAAAATCAACGGTGCAGCTGCATCCCTATGTCGCGGCCTACTTTTACAAATTTCTGCATTTTTTTGATAAAGATATCACGCTGGTGAAGGCGTTATCCCTGCTTCCCCTATTTATCATGGCCCTGTCCCTCGTTTGCACTTTTTTCATCGGCAGAAAGCTGGGCGGCAATGCTGGCGGTTTTTTTGCCGCATTCTTCTTAGCAATCAATATTCCGATCCTCAAGCGAACTGTTGATGCCGACACTGATCTGTACATCATACTGCTTCCGCTGCTCATTTCCTGGCTGTTCCTGGAAGGATACAGCACTACTAAGAGCAGTGCTAGAGTAGTCCTGTGCGTTCTTGCCGGATTGTGTGTAGGTATCTTCTCAGCTGCCTGGGGCGGATGGTCGTTTATTTTCTTTTTTATTCTTGCTGCAATCATTGCGTCTGCTCTCCTCGGTCAGGCGTTACCGTTCATTAAAAGCAGCAGCAAGTTCAGCTTCCAGTGGCTGCAAAAAAACTTGCTTAAGGATCATGCCGTGATGTTTGCATCGTTCTTTTTCAGTTCTGGCATCTTCGTTTCATTATTTCAAGACACTGCTGTCTTCTTCCAGGATTTTACAGCGTTAAGCCGTTTCCTTAAATTCACGAAGACAGGAGTGTCATCAAATGTTCAGAATATCTGGCCAAAAGTTCAAGAAACTGTGGAGGAATTAGGAACAGGTGATCTTTCTGACTTAATTTTACAAGTAGGCGGACCCATTTTTGTAGTTCTGGCCCTCCTGGGTCTTATCGTGATGCTGCGAACGAAAAAGCAGGATCACCGGCAGCTCGGCCGTCAACAGGAGTTTATGTATTTCATATTTTTTGCGATATGGATATTAGGCGGGACTTTTGCCTTCACGAGAGGAGTGCGCTTTGCCTTGCTGCCGGCGCCGGCATTCTCCATTGCTGCAGGAGCAGCCTTTGCCATCATCTATGAAAAAAGCAGTGCCTGGCTGCATCAGGGGATTAAGATAGACGCAACGATAAGCAAGGTTATTGTATCTGTACTACTGTTATTATTGCTTATAAGCCCGTTTTCCATAACACTATCTGTCGTCAAGCTTCAAGCTCCACTGATCAACGACGGCTGGCATGACACCTTGATAAAAATCAAGGATGATTCCAATAAAGCAATCATCACCAGCTGGTGGGATTTTGGGCACATCTTCGTGGCCATTGCAGAGAGAATGGTGACCTTTGACGGCGGTGATCAGAAAAAAAGGATCTACTGGGTCGGAAAGGCGCTATTAACCGGCGATGAAAGCGAAGCCATCGGCATCCTGAGAATGCTCAACTGCGCCCAAGAAACAGCGATAGATACTATGGATAATTATACCCAGGATCCATTAAAATCGGTCAAGATTCTGCATAGTGTCATTCCTCTCTCTGACAGAGATCAGGCCTACCTGAAATATCAGGAGCTGGGCTTGACAGAGGAACAGGCAGCGGCAATGTTGGAGTATACACATTGCGAGGACTTGCTGCCAAATTATTTCATCACCTCTGAAGATATGGTGGCAAAAACAACTTCATGGGGTTATTTTGGCAGCTGGGATTTTGAAAAAGCGACCATGTACCAGAATACTAAAAGTTTATCCAGACCGGAAGCTGTTTCTTATTTGACTGAAACGTTTAGCGTCAGCGAAGAGCGTGCAGATCAGATTTATGATGAGATTAGAGCAGCAAAAAGCACGGAATGGATCGCCTCGAAGCTGAGATTTCAGAACTACAAGCCGATAGAGTGCACAACATCATCTGAAACTGAGATTAGCTGCCCTATCATAACCCAAGAAGGTCGGACCATTAATACATTCATTAACATCGCTTCCTTTGATGTGCGTTTTGAAAATAATCCCGGGGCTGTGCCTCGTTCTATAGTATATGTGACGGACAAGGGTATAGAAGAGAAATCATTTCAGGGTGAAGGGCCTGACCTCTCCATTGTTCTGATACCTGACAAGGGTAATTATAACCTCCTTCTTGCAGATCCTCCCCTGGCATCAAGCTTATTCACAAGATTATTTTTCCTTGAAGGGCATGGCCTGAAATGTTTCAGCAAGTTTAATGATGAATTTCAGGGCGGGAGGATCATCACCTGGAAGATAGATTATGACTGCCAGCAGGAAAATAGTATCTTTGCTGCTGACAGCACGGTTTCTGCTGGTTAATTTTATATACTCCACCAGCACTTAATTGCGGAAAATGACTGCTTCAGATCCTATCAATCCGCAGCTGCAAGGGATGGGTGTTTCTCCGACATTTGCTCTCAACCAAAAATGTGCTGAGCTGCAGAAGCAAGGCAAAGCTGTATACAATCTTGGTTTGGGAGAGTCTCCTTTCCCCATCCCGAAGGAAGTAGTACGTTCGCTTGCTCAAAATGCTGCACAAAACCGCTATTTACCAGTAAAAGGGTTGCAGGCGTTACGGGAAGCCGTGGCAGACTTTCATAGGAAAAAAGATCTGCTTAGTGTCCAGGCAGATGATGTTGTGATTGGCCCTGGAACCAAGGAACTGCTGTTTCTCTTGCAGCTTGCCTTTGACGGGAAGATTATCCTTTCCAGTCCCTATTGGGTTTCCTACGAATCCCAGGCAAGAATTCTTGGAAATAAATTTCAAGTCTTGCACACCAGCTTTACTGATCAATGGCTGATCAGCCCGGAATCACTGGCTGAGGCATGCAAAACTACGGCAAGAAGTAAGAGCCGCTCCTTATTAATCTTAAATTATCCGGGCAATCCTTCTGGCACGACTTATACAGAGGGACAACTTAGGGAAATAGCGGCCGTAGCCAGGAAGCATAACCTGATCATTCTTTCAGACGAGATTTACGGGCAGATCCATCATCAGGGGAAACATATTTCAGTTGCGCGCTTCTATCCGGAAGGAACAATAGTCTGTTCAGGATTATCGAAATGGTGTGCAGCCGGCGGATGGCGGCTAGGGACATTTGTATTTCCTCCACAATTGTCCGCGCTGAGGAATGCAATGGCAACAGTTGCCAGTGAAACCTTTTCTTCGGTAAGCTCGCCGATACAGCATGCAGCAATAACTGCCTTCAAGGGGGGGGAAGATCTTGAGACATATCTGAAGCACGTGCGGCGTATTTTTTCTGCGCTCGGCAGTGAAAGTGCTAAAAAACTGTCTGCAACAGGCTGCCAGGTTCACATCCCTCAGGGAGGATTTTATCATTTTATTGACTTTTCCCCTTTTGCAAAGAAGTTAGAAAAGAGGGGAATACGAACCAGCACCGAATTATGTGAAAAACTTCTTCAGGATACGGGAGTAGCGATACTTCCCGGAGCCGTATTTGGAAGGGCAAAGGAAGAATTAACTGCCAGGCTGGCCTATGTTGATTTTGATGGCGGCAAGGCTCTTGAAGAGAGTTATAAAATTCCTCTTAGTAAGGAGTTGCCTTCTGGGTTCACAAAAAAGTTTTGCACGAAGGTTGTTGTTGCTGTGGATCTGATCGTGGAATGGTTGAGGAAATAAAGTATGAATATTCGCAGAGCGACTATTGATGATTTTGTTGTGTTATATGATCTTGCCAGCAAGACTCCTGAGTTCAGAGCGAGCGCTACCGAGCCGTTCATGTCTCTTGATGAATTAAGGTATTGCATAGGGAATCCTGCCAGTGTCTTTCTCCTTGCCGAAACGGAAAAATCTGTTGTTGGTTTCATCTATGCAAATACACAGGATGTGGAACGGCCGGAACGATATGCTTGTTTGGTGTATCTTGCCGTCCACCCTGAACATCGTAGACAAGGTATTGCCAAACGGTTGTACCAGCAGTGTGAAGAAGAGCTGAAACAAAGAGGTATTTCGTATATCTACGGCTGGGCCAAAAGCGGTGGGAAGATCATCGATTTTATGAAACAAGAAGGTTTTACAGAAGGTCATCAGTATGTTTGGATGGATAAGAAGTTAGAAAAATGAAACATGCGAGGGACGTGATTCGAACACGCGTACCCACTAAGGGACCACCCCTTCTTGTGTAGTTGTACTACATCTCAAGGTGGCGGATTTGGCCGCTCTCCCACCCTCGCATGGAACAGAAAAATCCACTTCTAGTTTAAAAGATTAACTGTGTGCAACAATAAACCTTAAATATCCTAACATTTTACTTGTTGTCTTATGAATCAAAAACAACCTCTTAAAAAAGATGGCGCCTCTATTTTTGTTGCTTCCATGCTGCAAAGTGCCCTGGATAACAAGGAAGTCAAACCGCAAACTCGGTATGATAATGTAGATCCTGCACAGATTGACAAATTGATGGCTAACATCAAGAAGGGTTTGGTTAGGAAATAATTCTTAATCCAAGCGAATGTCAAGTATAGTTTCTCAGCGTCTGCTCACAAACTGGTTGTCTTTACTATAAAATCTCCATTGTAAATCCAAGGCATCTTTAATGCCAATTCTGGAACTTGTGGCAATGCTTCCTACCGTAAAGCCGTCATCAAAAACTGTAATTTTCCCCCCCAATTTTAAACCGTTATGTTTCTTGTTGATTCCAAAGGCCTGACATAGCTTTCCAGGACCAGAACAAAGACTGGTAATTTTGTTGTTTTTTCGGATCCTTTTCAATTCCTCAATATTATTCAGAGGCTCGACTGCCCGGATTAAAACAGCTCCAGCATTATGCCGGTCAGACGTAAAATTCAGGCAATGGTACATCCCATAGATTAAGTATACATACACATAAGCATGGGTATCAAACATCAACGCGCTTCGTTCAGTTTTAGTAAAGGCATGCGATGCAGGGTCACGTCCATATGCTTCTGTTTCCACGATTCTGCCCTTGAATCCATTGACAGAAATAATTTTCCCCAGCAGATCTTTTGCTACCTCTACAGTATCTCGGGCAAAAAACGAGGCAGGAAGCGGTTTCATGACCTTAGGGAATGAAAGAATATTAAAAATGTTTTTGTGAGAGAAGAGAAATAATCTCAACAATTGTAAGAAGATTTAAAGACGTAGCATACCTGATACGAAGAAAGCACATTCTGTTCCGGAGAAGGGTTTCCCTGCGGCAGCCGTTCTTCCAAAGGAAGCCAAAGAGGCTGCTGCCGTGGTTGTTCACGGTACTTTCCAGGATTTTGTTCCCGTCTCAATCTTTCAAGATGATCCCGTTGCGCTGGAGTAAGGGAAGTCACCATTTCAAAGGATAGAGACAATTGAATTATATAATATTTGACTCTATTCTGTATAGTTTGTATATAGTTAGACTTTTTAGGAAGCTTCCCCTGCTCAGGCTATAATTCCAACCAGCCAGCCGACCAGATAGCCGATAATTCCAGCTCCTACGCCAACTATCACTACTTCCATCCCAGACTTGAACCAACTGCGCCGTGTGAAATAGGTCTTGGCCCAGCCTACCATGAATAGCACTGAGATGGTAAGAACCACTGCCACCTTGACAGCAGTCATTCCTGAGGAAAGAAAGATGAACGGCATGATGGGAAATGCCGACCCCACTAAAAAGGAAAGGAACATCGTTAGGGCATTCTCTAAGGGAGCGTCTAGCTTTTCCTTGGATATTCCTACTTTTTTCTGGACCATATAATTACATACAAATTCGGGATGTTTATACTTAGATGATTTCTTAAAGAGCGCATCAATCTCGGTTTTTCCCAGGCCTTCTTTCATCAGCGCCGTTTTCATGTTGTCGTAACACTTGCGCGGATTTTTTTCCAAAAAATTTCTTGTTTCTTCTATTTCATGCTCATAGACTTCCCGCTGTGCTTTGGCAGAGAGATAACTGCCAGCTGACATGGAAAATGCTCCGGCAAACATGCTGGCCAGTCCGGCCAGAACAATGGTAAAAGTGTTTCCTCCTCCTACATACACGCCCAAAACCAGACCTAGATTAGATACTAACCCATCCTCCATGCCGAAGACAAAGTCACGGACTACGCCTTTCATCCGTTCTCTCATTCAATCACCGCCGTGCATTGTCCGGAGATGCAATTTACTTTTCCTTGCCCGCAGTCGAGCGTGCCAGGCTGACAGACTGCTGTACAGAAAACTCCCCTGCAGTCCGGGCCGTGTTCTGCATTGACCGCATCGGTAGCATGGCAGCAGGCAGCAGGAACACAATCACTATCGATTGAACATACTTTTTCTGCTGGAGTGCAGGAAAGTAAGAATACTGAAAATAATGAGATTAATAACATTAAACATCCTGCCTTGTTCATGCCAACACCTCTTTGACCGTATATTTTTACTGTATATTAATTGTATCAGTCTAACGTAAAAAATCTCTTTCATACATTAATTGTTCGTTTATCTCTCCTCTTAGATTTGTACCCACTAGTTCTTTTACTTTTTCTTTTGGATAATTTCCTAACAGCCATGATAATTTCACCAAAGCAGTATTAGCAAGCATGTCCTTTGCTGAGAGAACGCCTAATTCCTGGAGATCCCTGCCCTTGTCATAGACATTCATATTCACGCCGCCAAATAGGCATTGCGTGGTCATGACTACTACACAGCCTGAATCGATAACTGCTTTCATTGCGGGGTAGATTTTTTTGTGGATCGTACTTTCTTTGTTTGGAACTTGTCCGGGTGTATGTCCTAAGCCAGTTCCTTCAATGACCAGGCCTTTGTAGCCCTTGAAGAAAGCAAATTGTTCCGGTGACATGTTGATATGAATTTTGAGCAAGCCTACTTTCTCTTCCATTTTTGGTTTGAGTACTAATTTTGACGATTTTTGCATATAGTGCTTTTCTACAAATGTTATCTTCCTGCTGTTATAATCAACACGAGCAATGGGGCTGGCATTAATCGCTTTAAACGCATCTCTCCGCGAAGAGTGTAATTTATATGTTTTTGCGGCAGGCAGGATGACGCAAGAGGAGTCATCTTCCGATTCGTGCATACAGATCCCTACTCCGCCAAAATCTGTTTTGGTGATGAATTCCGCAGCACAGATGAGATTCATGGCTGCATCACTGCTGCCCCGATCTGAAGAACGCTGCGATCCTACAAATAATATTGGAACTGGTGAAGATTCCACGATGAATGATAATGCTGCTGAAGCGACTGCCAAATTATCCGTGCCTATGCCAACAATAATTCCTTTCACTCCTTTCTGGACATGCTTCTCAATCGCTTTAGCAATAAGGGGAAAATGTGCAAACCGCAGATCATCGCTCCACATCTGGGCAATGAGCTCTGATTCAATATTGGCGATGTTTTTAAGTTCAGGAAACATGGCCACTAACTCTTCCGGGCTGAAGTCAGTAGTTACGCCGCCAGTTCTGTAATCCACTTTGCTGGCGATAGTTCCGCCGGTATGTAAAATCGAGATGGTTGGAAGATTTTTGTTTTTAGTGACTTTTTTCACAGGCGGTCTTGTCTGTGCAGCTTTTTTGACAACAGTGATTTTTTTCACATCTTTCTTCTCAAATCCCATATTGTAGCCGCTCTGTAATTTGATGATCAGAACATTCTTGTCAGGGCTGGGCAGCAGTACTCCTTCTTCAGCGCCTTTCTTTGTCGTTATTTTGACTACATCACCTGTGCTGGGCATGGATGGAAGAAAGATTGGATGTTTATTAAGGTTTTGATGAGGGATATAATTATTCTTGCAGAAAATATAAAATCGGAATAAAGGGCGGAATGTTAATAAATACCTTCTCTAGGATAACATAAATGATAATTATTCATGAAGCCTTGGATTCTGAAGCTAACCACATCGCTAAAATAGTTGAGGAAGTGCTTTCTGTTGACTGCGCTCTCCAATCTGAAGACCTTTCACACCTGTTTGAACGACTTGAAAGGTTTAATGCTTTTTGGCATTCTTGTGATAGAATCTCTGAACATCTTTACAGCCAGACAAGAGGAAAAAAAATTATTGTTTTAACCTCGCGAGACATCTATTTTAATGATGAAAGCCGGGAAGATAATTGGTGTTTTGCGTACGAACAAGACAATCCTCCTAAAACTTCTATTGTTATCTCTACTTCACGTTTGAAGGGCAGGGACAGCAGTCCTGGAAAAGAGTTGGAAATCCCTGAAAACCTCTATCTTCAAAGATTAGCAGCAATAGCCTTACATGAAATCGGGCATGATGTTGTTAAAGGAGGGCATTTGCAGGATGCTACTTGGGTCAATGCTCAAACAGGATATACTGTTTCAACTGGTCCCCATTGCCCTAACAATGATTGCGTTTTATACCAGGTTGCTGATGTCCAAACGCCGCATCCAAGAGAAGGCCATTTTCTTGTCGGCGGCCAAAAACGATTTGATGCAGGACTCGACGATTTAATCACGAGGCTAAATCAAGCATGGTTTTGTGGGGAATGTATTCGTAGCCTGGAAGTGGATCAAAAATATAGGTAATCCCCTTAACTCTATTATGAAACAACTTATTCTTTAGTCTCAGTAGCCATTTACTTATCACGCTTTTTATAGTCCCTTATTTCACAAAACTTTATATATCGTTTACAATAAACCTTCAAAAGAGGTACTACCATGAATCTACAACAAGATTACAAAGTCAAAGACATCTCCCTCGCAGAGTGGGGAAGAAAAGAGATTACTATTGCAGAAAAAGAAATGCCTGGCTTGATGGCTTTACGGGAAAAGTATGCCCAGGAAAAGCCGCTGAAAGGAGCTAAGATTACCGGCTCTTTACATATGACCATCCAGACTGCCGTTCTTATTGAAACACTGACTGCTTTAGGAGCGCAAGTACGCTGGGCTTCTTGTAATATTTTCTCTACGCAGGATCATGCTGCCGCTGCTATTGCTAAAGCCGGAATTCCAGTCTTTGCCTGGAAAGGGGAAAACTTGAAAGAATACTGGTGGTGCACATTAAAAGCATTAACTTTCCCTGATGGCTCTGGACCAAACTTGATCGTTGATGACGGTGGGGATGCTACGTTGATGATCCATAAAGGAGTGGAAGTGGAGAAAAATCCTTCTTTGTTGGACAAAAACTACCAGCATGAAGGAGCCGATTTCCTGGAATTGATAGCCTCTCTTAAAGAGATGTATTCCAAACATAAAGATACCTGGACTAACGTTGCCAAAGGTGTGAGAGGAGTCTCTGAAGAAACAACAACCGGTGTTCATAGGCTATACCAAATGATGCGGGAAGGAAAACTTTTATTTCCTGCCATCAATGTTAATGATTCTGTTACCAAATCCAAATTTGATAATTTATATGGCTGCCGGGAATCCCTTGTTGACGGTCTTAAAAGAGCTACTGATGTGATGCTGGCAGGGAAAGTCGCTGTCGTTGCCGGTTATGGTGATGTTGGAAAAGGCTGCGCCCAATCATTGCGCGGCTTTGGTTGCAGGGTTATCGTAACCGAAATAGACCCTATCAATGCCCTGCAGGCAGCCATGGAAGGGTATGAAGTCAAGAAAATGGATGACGCTGTCAGGGAAGGGGATATTTTCGTCACCTCAACGGGAAATTATGGGATCATCGTGGACCGGCATTTCAAAGCCATGAAAGACCAGGCCATTGTCTGCAATATCGGACATTTCGACAACGAGATCGACATGGACTGGCTCAACAATAAATCCGGCGCGGTGAAGGAGAATATCAAACCGCAGTATGACAAATACGCCTTGAATGGCAAGGAAATTTACATTCTCGCTGAAGGAAGACTGGTAAATCTTGGCTGTGCGACTGGACATCCTTCGTTTGTGATGAGCAATTCGTTCACCAACCAGGTTCTAGCTCAGCTAGACTTGTGGAAGAATAAATATGGAACTGGCGTGTTTGTCTTGCCCAAAAAACTTGACGAAGAAGTGGCCAGGCTGCACCTGAAAAAAATTGGCGTGGAGATTGACGAATTAACCGACCAGCAGGCAACGTATTTAGGCATCCCTAAACAAGGGCCCTACAAGCCAGAGCATTATAGGTATTAAGTTTTTCGTACACTTTGTAACCAATTATTAAAAGCTAGGTAGAAATCTCTGTTCCTAGCTAAATCTTCGCTGTAGTCATCTTCTTCTTGACACATTTGTAAACTTTCTTTTGGGGAATAAATTGTGAGTGGCTTTACACAAAGTTTTGTACCATGTTGACCATCCCATTCGCTTACAGGGAGAACTCCTTCAAGACCTTTATCAAAACTAGCGTCGATGTTGTACCATTTTCCATTAATTTTTACTTCAAGATATAGATGCAGGATCTCATTATCGTGGGTGATAGTCGTTATTTCTTGAGGAAGTTGAAGATCAGTCCAACGTGCCTCACAAACTCTGGGCCTTACCTCTAGACCAGTTTTTCTTAGTAATTTCGCCAACATGACATGTTTACCTTGACAGGAATAATCTTGTTCTTCTTGATCAAGAGGTAAACAATATGGGATATCTCTTACCCAGTTAAAATAAGCCACTCTATCCATATTTATGAAAAGCTAATTAACACTTTAAAAAGATACTGAAGGAGTGTTCATAAAAGCCTAACTTTAGATAAAATTAATAAATTAACCTCAAAAATGAGGTTGAATGGCAGCTGGTTTATATGAACGATTGAGAAATTTGCTTCCTAATGATATTAATAGAGATTATTCTCTGAATACCTTTCCCAGAAACAGAGAACATCAAGGCAGAGCAGGATTAGAAACATTCCTGTCGGCTGAGGAAGGCAGGGCTTTTGTTTTAGTTGATATGCAAGAGAAGTTTTTGGGAGAGATTGAAGAGCAGGAAAGTATTCATATGGTTCTTTCACAATTAAAAGTCTTATATTATTGCTCTAGATTTGATCTTCCAGTTTTGGTATTTGAATATGAAGGTGATGGCACCACAATCTTTCCATTAAATGAAGCTGTAACAGCAGTGCCCAGGCACAGGGTTCTTACAAAAGTTGATGATGACGGATTCGTTAACCCAGAAGCGACTTCCGTTTTGCAAGAATGGAATGTTGCTGAAATTTATCTTATGGGCATTAATGCCTCTTTCTGCGTCCAGGAGACTGCAGTCGGCGGTTTGAAAAATGGCTTTAAGATAGTCACTGCAGACAGGCTCATAGCTGATCCCAAACATTATAGGGTGAATAAAGACCGGAAATGGTTTGAAAAACATGGCAAATATTTTCTTGGCTAATGTAACAGATACTAAAATTTAAATAGTATTAGCTTACTAAAAAATAAATGCAGCCTCTCCAGATCATTGAAAAATATTACCAGCCCGGTTCTAAGGAACATAAGATCTTTGTTATCCATGCGGCTATGGTCACAAAGAAAGCCTTGGAAATTGCTAAACGCATTCCTGAACGTAAACCGGATCTGCAATTTATCCAGGAAGCGGCCATGCTGCATGATATCGGCATTTTCAAAACAGATGCCCAGGATATAGGCTGCCATGGCGACAAGCCTTATATTTGTCATGGTTATCTAGGGCGGGAAGTGTTGGAAAAGGAAGGGCTATCCAAACATGCTTTAGTCTGCGAGAGGCATACAGGGGTGGGTATTTCCAAACCAGAGATCGAAAAAAACAAGCTGCCCATCCCTAAAAGGGATATGAATCCGATCTCACTTGAAGAAGAGATAATCTGTTTCGCAGATTGCTTTTATTCAAAAGATCCAATGTATCTTACAGAAGAAAAATCTTTAAAAAAGATCAGGGATGAGCTAGCTAAATTCGGAAAGGACAAGGTTGAAAAGTTCAATCAGTGGTGTGAACTGTTTAAAGAGACAAACGTAAAAACAGCATGAGGTAATGATACATGGTGAAAATAGGTATTATCGGCGGATCGGGGTTGTACAAAATAGAACAAGTACAAGATCAACATGACTTGGATGCGGTCACAAGATATGGAAAGCCATCCTCCCCGCTGCGGGTAGGCAAGGTAGCTGGCACTGAAGTTGTTTTTATCGCCAGGCATGGGCGGGAGCATACTATACCGCCGACACAAGTTAATTATAAAGCCAATATCCAGGCCTTGAAGGATATCGGTTGTACGCATATCTTAGCTACAACTGCCTGCGGAAGTCTGCGGAAAGAGATTGGAAGGGGTCACTTGGTCATTCTTGACCAATTCATTGACTTTACCCGACGCAGGGATCTGACCTTTTACGATTCCTTTTCTCCGGGAGAGCATGGGCATACGCCGATGGCCACGCCATTTTCTGAAGAATTACGGAATGCCTTTATTACATCCTGCCAGGAATTAGGATTGGAGCATCACAGGAAGGGGACTGTCGTGACTATCGAAGGCCCGCGTTTCTCGACAAAAGCAGAAAGTAAAATGTTTGCCTCCTGGGGAGCTGATGTCATCAATATGTCCATCGCGCCGGAATGTGCACTAGCTAACGAAGCCAAAATTCCTTATGCAGCTGTAGCTATGAGCACCGATTATGACTGCTTGTTTGATGATGTTGCTCCAGTGACGCATGAAGAAGTATTAGCTGTGTTTACAAAAAATGTGGGCAAAGTAATCAAACTTCTTATGCAGACTATTCCAAAAGTTACCAAGATCTCCTTCACAGCCGCTGGAAAAAATCTGGCGCAAGAGGAAGAGGATGAAGAAGAGGAATACGACTTGAAAACAGTTATCAGGACGGTTCCACATTGGCCGAAAAAAGGCGTGATGTTCAAAGACATTACAACCTTGTTAGAAAATCCAGAAGCCTTTGCATATTGCATTGCACGCTTTAAAGAACAATTTCAAGATAAAAAAATAACAAAAGTTGCCGGCATCGAGTCAAGAGGATTTATTTTTGGTGCAGCTCTGGCTAAGGAACTGCATCTTCCTTTTGTCTTGATCCGCAAAAAAGGCAAGTTGCCTGCGGAAACAGTTGCAGTCGAATATGACCTGGAGTATGGAACCGATAAAATTGAAATCCATAAGAGTTCTCTTCATGAAATGGACAAGGTCTTGATTGTCGATGACCTGCTGGCTACAGGTGGAACGTTAGAAGCTGCCTGTAAGCTGGTTGAGAAGCTAAATGCTACAGTAGCCGGATTGGCAGTGGTAATAAATCTGCCAGATCTGCAAGGCTCAAAAAAATTAGAAAAGTATAACCTCTTTCATCTGGTTGAATATGAAGGAGATTGAATGGAAGTTAGTTTCAATTTTTACATTGCCTCACGAGGTTCTTTCCTTTGGAAAACCGATGCTTTTTGACGGGACTGACTTCGTTAAATCGATAAAAGAAAAAACGCAGGAAATTGCTCTGCAACTGTCCTATAACGTTGATTTAACGACTTCATTTCATTCCGTCCAAATTTTTTCCTATAATTCTGTTTCTCAGGGGGCAAACGTTATGGATAACTTTAAAAAGAAAAACTATTTAATCAAAGAAAAGAGGAACTAACTGCATGGCATACTTATCACAATCCACAGGTTATCTTACTTTACTTGCCTATGGCGTATTTATGATTCTTATTACTTATTTCTTTGCTCGCTGGACTAGATACAAATCAATTCGGGGATTCTTAGTTGCTGAACGAAATGTAAACTGGTGGCTTGGTGCAACGAGCATTGCTGCATCATGGATTTGGGCACCTGCCTTATTTGTATCAACACAGTTTGCATATCAGCAGGGCTTACCTGGAATTTTTTGGTTTACGTTTCCGAATATAATCGCTTTATTGCTATTTATGTTCCTTGCTCCAAAAATCCGAGAAAAACTTCCTTATGGTTACACGCTTCCGCAATGGATAAAATATCGGTTGGAGAGCAGTAAAGTTCACAAAATGTATTTGTTTCCTTATTTTTTCTACCAACTCATGGCTGTTACCGTTCAGCTCTTTGCTGGCGGCAATCTCATTTCATTTCTTACAGGCATTCCACTCATTAATGCGATGGTGATTATGGCGGTTATTGTTCTCGCCTATTCTTTTATTTCTGGTCTGGAAGCTTCCATAGTTACCGATTTTATCCAGTTTATTTTAATTGTACTCGGCGTGGTTATCGTTGTTCCATGGACTCTTTCTGCTGTTGGAGGCTTTTCTGCAGTAAATGCTGGCTTAGGTGGAGTAAGTGGACAATTTAGAAATATTTTTGACCCTTCCGTAGCATTTTCCTTTGGGATAGTAACTGCGATTGGACTTATTTCTGGAGCTATCTCAGATCAACAATACTGGCAAAGAGCGTTCGCAATTAAAAAGAAAAATCTTGTTAAATCATTTGTATTTGGTGCAATTATGTTTGGTATCGTTCCCCTTGCACTTTCTCTTTTAGGTTTTCTCGCAGCGAATCAAAGCCTAGGCGTTTCTTTACCTGCGGGAATAGATGTTTCCCTTATTGGTGTTGTAACGGTAAGTCAGTTTTTGCCTGCCGCAGCCGTCATACTATTTGTTATTATGCTCCTAAGCGCCCTGATGTCAACTCTTGATTCTGGAGTCATGGCTGCAAGTTCACTTTATGTTATAGATGTCATAAAGTATAGTGATAAAGAGCGCAAAATTTTAGGGAAAGCTGAAAAAGAGATTGCTCTTACAAAAGATGAAGAAGCAATTCACGCTCAGCTTGATAAAAGAGGAGTTCATCACTCACGATTAGCTATGCTTGGAATTACTATTCTCGGATTTTTGGTCGCTCTTGCAGCAGCGAATATTCCCGGTTTTGGATTAAAACATCTTTGGTGGATATTTAACACCGTTGCTGCTTGTGTTGTTGTTCCTACAGTTTTAAGCCTGTATTGGAATAGATTAGACGCTCGAGGAGTATTTTGGGGTGTTCTGATTGCCTTCGTGGTAGGACTTCCTCTTTTTATTTATGGAAACATTATTGATAAACCTGTCTGGATTGTTGGAGCGTCATTATTCATCATTGGTATAACTACAATTTTGTGTTTAGTTATGCCAAGAAAAACACCTTGGAAAGCATGAAGATCATTCTTGCTTTGTGTATGCCGCCCTCCTGACGACAGACGGACAACTTTTCTCCCTGAAGTAAAATCTGAAAGTCGTCCCTCCGTTCCTCGTTCTCCCCACTCCGCTCGGAGATTTTATTAACGATAATTCTAGTCCTCGCTCGTAGGTCGGAGGAACTAACAGGATCCATACGATAAGCTATTGCCGTAACCTCTCAATAGCCTTGATGATCTCTTCATCAGGAGTTGTTAATGGTTTTGGCTTACTTTCTTTTACTTCTTTTTTTCCTTCAGCACTTTTTTCTTTCTTTTCTTCTTTCTTGTACTTGACATTCCAGGTCTTGTCCTTAATTTTTGCGGCAATGCCATCCAGATCATAACTGGCCTGTTTAGGCTGCCACATCAATCCCTGCAATTTATCATCCTGCCATCGTGGAAGTATGTGTATCTCTAACATTCCACTAAGATTATCGTCACACCTTCCTGATTTAAGGAGGATATTGGTTCCCTGCGCTTTCAGTCCTTCAAAGACAGCAGTGCTGGCTAGGGAAGCCATGGAAAAGAGATGAGCGGCATCTTCCTGTGACAGTTTCTCAATCTCCTTCTCTTCCATTTTGCTGTAGATCACAAGATGTCCTTTTCCAGCGCTCTTTTCGGGAAAGACGCACAGGACTTTCTCATCTTCATAAAGGGTCTTAGAAGCTGCCTTGATTTTTTCCAGAAAGGGAGGAATACTTCCAGCTCCTGAATGCCAGGGTGCTGGGTTGCGGGCAAAATGGTTCTGCATGATCTGGGACAAATGTTGTGCCAGCATCTTCTGCTCTTCCTCACGCAAGACTTCTCCTTTCTTGCCAAACAGGAAATTGAAAAAGCCGTCCTCATCTTCCCGAGGCAGGAGATGAACCATAAAATGTGGACTCTGTTGTCCGGCAGCGCCGCCGAGTGCGATGAACACATTCAGTCCAGTTCTGACCATGGCATTTTTCACTGCCTTTCCCAAGCTAGGGATCAGTGAGAACATCTGTTTAAATTCCTCACTAGGCATGTATGCGGGCATGGGATAATGTTCCTTGGTCATGAATAAGGTATGTCCTTTCACGGCGGGGTAAATATCGAGAAGAGCAATAGTCTTGTCATCTTCGAAAACTTTTTTTGCATCCGGCATTTCGCCGGAGATTAATTTACAGAAAACGCATTGTTTCTTTTGTTCAGCTAATTGCTGTTTTAATTCCGGTGAAATATTCATTTTAAAGCTGTTTCAAAAATTTTCTTTTTAATTTTTTTTGTGGTTAGTTACTTTTCAGTATTAAGTAACACTTTTTCCTAACAATTAATTTATTGTGTAGGGATTATAATTGAGGGTGTTAATTCTTATCTGGAGAGTTCCAACATCATCTTGACCTAGAAAGGCAAGTGGCTCTGTTTTCGGTTTACCTGTCTGGATTCCGCCTGCTTGATAATCATTATTCAGTTGTATTGCAGCGGCGTAAGCGCCAAAAACATTTACCTCATTAAATCTCGGATTCAGACCTTTCTCAAAATATGCTTTTGGAGCTTCTAACATATTTTTCAGTAGAGTTTTTCCATGATCTGAATTTTTCGCGTTGGATAAATGTCTTGCACCTTTTCTATAACAAGCTTCAAAGGACAACATATGCTTCCTTGGTTCTGTTTCTTCCCAATACCAATCCATACGTTCATTAATCAAATACCAAGCTTCATCCAGCTCATCTAAAGTCGGTTCGTACTTAGGCATTTTCTAGAAAAATCTTCACTTCTTCTTGCTCTTCTCAACATCCTTCGTAAGCTTCAGTTTCTTGATTAATTCCTTATACCTGTTCCTGATCGTAACTTCAGTTACGCCGGCAACGTCAGCCACTTCCCGCTGCGTCCGTTTCTCACCATGGATCAATGAAGCAACATATAATGCAGCAGCAGCGATACCTGTCGGTCCTCTTCCAGAAGTCAATTCAATATCCCGAGCCATTTCCAGAATTTCCACTGCTTTTGACTGTGTTTCTGGACTTAATTTTAATGCGGAAGCAAAGCGTGGAATGTAATCAGCTGGATTGCTTGGCCGGATGCTGATTTCCAATTCTCTGGTTACAAAGCGGTAAGTTCGGCCAATTTCTTTCTTCTCAATACCGGAAGCTTCGCCCATCTCATCCAGCGTTCGCGGAATTTCATGCCGTCTGCAAGCAGCGTATAATGCACCAGCAACGACTGATTCCATGGATCGGCCTCGAACTAGGCCTTTTTGCACTGCCAGCCGGTAGATTCGCGCGGCTTCTTCTTCTACCGATTTTGGCAGGCGTAAGAATGAACTGACCCTCTTCAATTCTGCCAGGGCAACTTTCAAGTTTCGTTCAATAGCCGTGCTGATGCGAATATTCCATTTCCGCAGCCGGAAGAACCTGTCTCTTTCTTTATCTGAGCCTAAACGGTAAAAGTCTGCTGTAGTGCCTACTTCTGTACCTAAACCCTGGTCAAACTGAGTTTGGCTGGCTGGAGCTCCTGTCCTGCCCTTGCCGGTCTGGCCGTCATCTTCAAAATTACGCCATTCCTGCGAGAAATCGACCATGCGGTCTTCGATAACCAGCCCGCAATCGCGGCAGATGGTCTCTCCTTTCTCAACGTTCCTGAAAATGTTCTTGCTTGCGCATTCAGGGCATTCCTTAATATTTTTTCGGATCATTGTGCCTGCCTATAGAACTTCCATCACCGCTATGTTTAAATATAAATTACGTTAATACTTTATAAATGTTTTGGTGGATAATTGGATGGATCCACTAAGTCAATTCAACTCGTCCTTATCGGGCTGAAAAGCAGGTAAACTAAGTATTGCACCAGCAATACGTCTTCGCATGCTTCTTAATTCCTCAGTGAATGGGCCTAATCTTCCCTCCGCTTTCAGTTTTTGATATTGTATCATACCTAAATAAGTATCGCCAAACGGCCTCGCCCACGGTTTTTCGCTAAATTCTGCCTGGGCATACCAAGCACTAGCCTCATCTAATGCATCAATAAGATTGATGCTGCCAGGCATCAGAGGTTCTAAAATAGCTAGAGTTTCAACCCTTTTAGAAGGACCTTCTCTAACCAGAACATTATAGAGTTCTTTAAGGTCATATAACTGTGCATCCGGCAATCCAGTTAAATAATCAGTTAATTCTTTCCTATCCATAAACACCCCATAAAGAAATCTTTTTATAAATATTTTGACCAAAAATAAAAGTTTTTTGCGGCACAGAAACATTTATATAGGTAAAAAATTTCCTGAAAGTATGGAAAAAAGGGGACAATTAGGCATTATCGAGTTTAAGTTCTTCATCATGGGCTTAGCCATCGGTATTGTTGCCGGCCTCATATTAGTATTCTTAAGCACGAAAGGAGTCATACCTAATGTTCTAGGTTTCCTGTGCCAGACAGCTGTAAAATAAGTCCCTTCTAATCATCGTGTTTTCATAATATACAAAAGCACAAAATATTCGAACTATTATTCATGCTTTTGTATATACAAAGGCAATTCGATATGTTCGAAAATTAATTGCCTTTGGTATATCTACCTCAGTATGGAAAACGTTATTAATTAACTCCTGTATAACTTCTCGTTCTTTAGGTGCAGAACAAAAGAGGGAACGCTAGTATAACACTAAAGAGGTCACAACATGGATGTCGAACAAATTCAGAAAATTAACAAGCTTGCTCTTGACTTGATGCGGCAGGGATTAGCCCATGACCGCGAGGATGCTGTTATACAGGCAGAAAAAGTTTTCCATGCCAAGGATGGGGAATATAATTCTATCCGCGACCGCATGCAGCAGGAACCGCAGCAGGGCAAGAACTCATCATCACCGCAGGAAGATCTTCAGCCGGAAAAAATTAAGGACATCCTAGAGCAGAACACTAAGTTCCTGGTCAAGAAAATAACTCAGTTTCAAGAACAGATCGCTGCTATGGAGAAGGAAATACAGAACCTTAGAACTTCACAGACCTATAATCGCATTCAGTCTGCCAGCGAGGTCTTGGCTAGGGACAGTTCTGGCCAAGTTAAGCCGCAGGAAATCAAATCGCAGGAAATCAAACAGGTGCGAGGGGAAGAGAAGAAAAGTGAAAGCCATCCCCGCCTGGGAAATTATACCGCAGGAGATGTGTCTGTCGAGAAGTTCTTTTACATGGGCAGTAAATAAGCATCAACCTTTTTCAACCTTTTTTTTTATTAATATGTTTCTTTTTTGGACACTGTTAACTTATCGGCGGACGGTATTTCTTACACAATGCTTATATACTAAAGTAGGCCAGTTTTGGAATATGGGCGGTTGGATTAAATTCGGGTGGGGTTTGGTTGTGGCAACTTGTTTAATTTTCTTTATCATTGTTTTAATTATTCCATCTGTTCCTGAGCCAAGTCTAATAACTGGGCAGATGGTGTTAGATTTGCAAAAAGAGCAGCTGGAAGAGCAGCAGAGACTAGCAAAGTGGCAAGATGACCTCGAATACTGGCAAGATTTACAAGCGGCGCAGATCTGTGATCCTTCATACCCTGATTTATGTCTTGATTCTTTAGGTCCTGATTTGGATTGTGTAGACATTCCATATAGGGGTTTTCGCGTGTTTCCACCCGATCGTCATGGATTTGATAGAGACCAGGATGGGATAGGTTGTGAAGGAACATCTTAAATCATCTCTCTGAGACTCAGCAAATCGGTAATTACGCAATACCTGCCGATAAAGTTACAGTGTCCTTTTTTGTAACATAACATTTAAATAGTACTACCCTGAAATAAGAACATAGATGGCAAAACCTACATTACAGATAGCACTTGTACTTGCCGTAGTACTACTTTTATCCAGCTTTGTTTCTGCAGCTGTAGAGGCTGAAGCTGAAGATCTTACTATTGATATCAGCTATAACAATCTTCAGGATGATGATGACAAAGTAAATGTCTCTCATACAGTAACGATAAAAAATACTGGCGACTCTACAGAAAACGTCAGCATCTCGCTGCAAGGACTAGCTTCTGGATATAGTCTTTCTGTTTCACCCTTGACACTGGAATTGTCTGCACAAGGAAGTTCTGATGTTACCATCACCGGAACCGTTCCTGCTGACGTTGATGCAGGAGTTCACACCATCGGCACCTTAAAAGTAGAAACAACCAGTGGAACAACCAGTTATGATCTCAAGACGGATGTCCAGCAAATGCTGGAAGTGCGAAAAATTACCTTTTTTGTCAATGGAGTTTCTGAGAAGAAAGTTGACGAAGACGGGGAAGAGCTTGATGAACTAGCTCCCGGCGATGAGGTGGAATTGCAATTTGATCTGCGAAACCTTCTGGATGAAGATTATGATGAAGGGGACCTGGACGGTACCATAACTGTCGAGCTGGATGACAGCGATTTTGGCGATGATATTGACTTAGAAGAAGATTTTGAACTCAAAGCAGGGGAGACGCTTGATTCTGTCGCTCTTCTCTTTACCATCCCAGGCGATGCAGATGAAGGAGAGTACACGCTGGAAATCACGGTTGAAAGTGAAGACGGTACTGGAGCTGCATATTCAACACAATGGGATGTTACCCTTATGGTAGAAAGGGAGGAAGATGATCTCAGGATCGAATCTGTCGCCTTTTCACCAGCCGAGCTAAGCTGTTCGCGAACTACCATGCTTACTATTGAAGTCAAGAATTACGGCACCAACACGCAAAAACATGCTGCTCTGTCCATCTTTAATACTGAACTTGGCATAGATGATAATGTTGAGTTTGAAATTCAACGGGGAACGGCAAAGGACAACACTTATACTTATCAATATCTCATAAAACTGAAGGAAGGGCAGAAGACCGGCAAGTATCCACTCTCAATTAATGCTTTGTATGAATACAATACCTTCTCTGACAAGGAGCTTGTTGACATCATTGTCAAAGACTGCAAGCCAGAGGTTGTGGAAGAAGTAGTACAAGAAGAGGAGCAAGACACTACTGAGACTGCAGCACCGCAAGAACAGCCTTCGACTGCACCTTCAACCGGAAAAGACCTGATCACATCCTCGACAGTGGTTAAAACAGTCGAAGATCCTTATACTGTCGATGATTTCGCTTTTGCTGCAATCATGGTTACCATGGTTGCTCTTATCGTGATGATAGCCGTACTTCTGGCTGCATTAGTGAGAAAATAAATTAGATTAATACTTGGTGGTAGGATGTTTACTATTGAGGTAGACAAAATGGAAACAAAAAAACTTGGACTTGTAATCGCCTTTGTATTGGCGTTATTGATAACTGTCGGCAGTGCGCTGGCACTAACCTTTGATGAAACTGCCCCTGAAAGCCCTTTTGTAATGAAAGATGGCGATTCCCAGACATTTAGTGTAACGATGAATAATCCTGATGATGTTATGATTAGCTACCAATGGTCTCTGGATGGCGATGATGTAGGTATGGATAGCGATTCGTACATATTCGACGCTCCTTCCAATGAAGCAGACGATTATGTAATAAAAGTAACAGTAAATGATGATTCTGAACTAACCAAATCATGGAATGTTCACGTTGCCGACAGGCCTGTTGACATAAGCCAATTCCCAGGTGCTGGAACTACCGCCCTTGATACTGTTGCTGACCCAACACAGGTTGAAAACTTCGTGCTTGAAAACAGCTTTGGCACAATAGAATTCACGGGAATGAATGGCAAAGTTGATCTTTCAGAGATTCTGAAACTTGTTGATTATGTTTCAATAGAAGATGGAAAAGTTTCCGTAGATTCTGGTGACTTGCCGACAGACAGCCATCTAGAACTGGGTGGAAAAGTTACAGTCAAGAAAACATACCAAAAGCCTGTCATTCTGAAATCTGGAAATGACGAGGATTTTGAAAAGTGTACTGTAGGATGTACGGTTGTCAGTAACGGAAACGGAAAATTTGTCTTCACTGTTGCAGGATTTTCAACATACCAAGTTGTCGAAGCTGCTGATTTCGAAATCTCAGAAATCCTTTTCAACGATGTCCTGCGAGGCAAGACTGTACTAACTACTTTTACGTTCAAGAATAACGGCACGGTAGAAACGTTAAGCAATGTAAGCGTCCAACTTGTCGACGTTAATAGCAAGTACGCGGCGCTGATTACCGAAGGATTGTCTGGAGATGAGCTAGTGCTTTCTCCCGGTGAACCGGCTTCGGTAACTCTTCAGATCAAAGTACCTGATGATGAAGATACCAATAAACACAGCATTGGCACTTTCAAAGTAATGGGAACAAATGAAGATAACCAGCCTGTGACGAAAGAAGCTCAAATCTATGTGCTGCCGAAGAGTTTTCTCGACATTACAAAAGTAAAAGTCAATGGCAAAACAACAGGCGACCTTTCACTTGAAGATGTCAACGACGTTACTGTTGAAGTTAAGAACGAATACACTGAAGACATGGATGATGTTACTATCACTGTTGAGCTTCTTGATGTTGACGGTGATGACTTAGAAGAGGAAAGCGACGAATTTGAGCTGAAAGACGGCGATGAGCAGGAAGAAACTTTCGAGTTTGACTTACAAGGAGAAGATCTTGACGAGGAAGAATATGTCCTTGAAGTTACTGTTGAAGGCGAAGCTGATGACGGCACAGTTCATATAACAGTAGAAAAGTACACTCTGAATGTTGAACGGGAAAAACATCAGGTCATCATCACTCAGGCAGAACTTTCCTCAACCTTGCTGCAATGTTCAGCCACTAAGCAGCTTACCCTTGATGTCGAGATTAAGAATGTTGGCAAGAGCGATGAAGATGATCTTGAAATAAAGGTACGAAACGATGATCTTGCAATCAACCTTGTAAAATCCGATATCGAACTGGACAAATATTCAGGAGATGATACTGAATACTCTAAATCATTCCAGATCCTGCTTACTGAAGCTGCAGAAGGCAAACACCTTCTGACAGTGGAAGTGTACAGGGACGGCGAGTTGGAAGCGACAGAAGATGTTGAGCTGGAAGTTAAAGGCTGCGCTTCTGCTGTTACCAGTAAGAGCGAGACCGAACAGGATTATGATGCGCTGAAGGCAGAACTGCAGCAGAAGCTGGAAAGTTATGTACTCTCCAAAGAGACTGCCAAGACTGCTAAGGCTTCCTTCCGGGAAAGTGATGAGTATGTAGTCTTCCTGGGCGTGCTGGTCATCCTTGCCTTCGTTGCAGCAGTGCTGACTTTTGCTGTTTTGGTAAAGAAGAAAAGGTAATTAATCCTTTTTTTTATATTTTATTTATCTTTATTTTCTTTGATGGCTGTTATTAGATATTCTTTGCAAACGTAGCCGTTCCAGCCCATATTTTCTGTAATTTAGTATTGATCATCTTTCTCAACCATTCTTTATCACCACAAAAAAGAAGTTTGCCATCCTTGTACAACGGCATCTCGATAAATTCAGAGCCTCGCACTTCCACCATGATTTTGCTGCCCGTGCTGAGCAGGGAGCTTTTCTTGTAGACTCTTCGCGCTTTTTCAAGGAAAGCACTGGCGCACTCCAAGTCTTTACAGGCCACGTGAAGGATGAATGGCTCCAAGCGAAGCCATACCACTCCTGATTTTTCAATATTAAAACGCGGAGTATTCCACCATTCTAGTGAATGGTGGTTTGCAAGCAAACCACTAATTATTTGTGGAATACTTGCGTGTTCAAAATTAGGCTGGGCGGTGAGCGAAAGCGAACATGCCATCGGTCTATTGACCGATGGTCCGCCCAGTCCTATTTTGACAAAATCCTCGTCAATAAGATCATGGCTTACTCTCAGCCATTCCATTTCTGATTTCTTCTCTGTTCCTTTCCAGAGATAGACCCGGCCCGAACAGGAAGAGGTAGTGTAGTAATCTGCTTTCTTGTTAATGGTGTCAAGTAGTGGAGTTACCCGTGCATCTATACTTCCCTTCTTGCTTTGGTCTACTTTAGCCAGGAAGGTTTTTTTATTGTTCATAAAGGTCATATTTTGCTGGTTTTTGACGGTACATTTATATTTTTTGATGCATTTTTCTCATCAATGGCGATCTTATCTCTGCGGGATTTCAACCGCCACTGGGTCGATTATCTCGTGGGAGAAGGAGTCAGGATGTTTTATGATTATTCCATGCTGTCATGCGATCCTCCCTCAGAATGGCTTCCCGACTTAAAGCTTATCGGCATTAACCCTGCAACACGACTGGAAGGGAAAAGACTTGAAGACCACGCTATCAATCATGAATGGCTGCATGCGTTTGAATACCTTGTTATGGACTTGGATCTGCATACCCGGCACAGCGAGGACCAGATAAACTGGTGGGCCTGGTTTTATTACAGAAACGATCCAAGCCTTACCGATTATATTCGCAGAAATGGAGTTATAGGGCCGCAGCGTATTCCTGAGCGGTTTTCATTTCTTCAATTGCCGTTGTTGTAAGGTAGTGCAGATTCCTACTAGGCTAGGTTATAGACAAATTTTAAAAAGAGCTGCCTCTTTCAAAGCCCATGCGAACTGTCCAAAAAATTCTTATCGAAGCTAAGACTGGAAAAAAGTTTTTTGTGAAAGATCTGGACGAAGATTTTCATACTTCTTCCGGAATCATCAAAAGCAAGGATCTCAAAGGCAAGAGTGCTACAGTGAAATCAAGCCAGGGTCAAACCTTCCTGCTGGTACATCCAACCTTCCCTGATTTATGGGAAAATCTAAAACGTGGGCCGCAGATCATCCTGCAGAAAGATATAGGCCTGATTATCGCCAAGACCGGAATAAACAAGCACTCTAAGGTTCTCGATGCCGGCGGCGGTTCCGGATCACTATGCCTGTCCGTAGCCAACATCTGCAAGGAAGTTACAGTGTACGAAATAAGTCCGGAGAATGTTGAGATCATCCAGAAGAATGCTAAAGCCTTTGGTCTGACCAATATAATCTTAAAGCGGGATAATGTCTATAAAGGCATCAAAGAGAAGGATCTGGATTTAGTTACCTTAGACTTGCCGGAACCATGGCAGGTTACAAGACATGCAGAGAAAGCGTTGAAAGAGGGGGCTTATCTGGTAGTCTATCTTCCTAACTTAAATCAAGTTAAACAATTCATTGATTCAACAAAAGGCACCTCTATCAGCGTACAGGAAACACTCGAACTGATTGAACGTAAGTGGAATATTACTGAGAAGACCATGCGCCCTGAATTTCAGATGCTCGGACATACTGGTTTCTTGACCTTTTGCAGGAAGTTGTGAGAAAAGCCTAAAGATGATTCTCAAAATAAAAAACTTCATCCCACTTTTAAAGAACAACAATCATTAAAAAACACACCTCGCTCGTAAAACTATGAAAGTGCGAATACTACGAGTTGACAAAACACTTCCCGTACCGCAATATAAAACACAAGGCGCGGCCGGGTTTGATTTTTATGTCCGTGAAACCACCATCATCCCAGCCAAAGGATGGGCAAAGGCGCCGGCAAATACGATCATCCAGACACCGCCAGGATATGCGCTTAAGGTCATGGCCCGCAGCAGCCTGGCCAAAAATTATCCAGGAATCTTTCTGGCTAACAGCGTCGGGCTGATTGACAGCGATTTCTGCGGTCCGAATGACGAGATCATGATTTCATTATACAACATGACCGATCAGGAGATCACTATCACGAGAGGGGACAGGATCGCCCAAGGGGTTTTTGTCAAATTTGAACGCGCCGATTTTGAAGAAGTTGAGGAAGCAAGAAATAATGACCGAGGCGGCTTTGGCAGTACTGGTTTGGGAGCCTAAGACCTTCAAAATAACTGCGTTAGTACCCACTAGTGGTACAATTAATTTAAAAAGACTCTTGCCACTTTCTGGCCATGACTGCCTCTGGCAAGGAAATGTACCTTATAGAAGGTATTTCAAAGGTCTTCGGAAATAATTACGTCTTCAATGATGTTAGTTTTTCTATTCATGAAGGAGAAATTTTTGGCATTATCGGAGGAAGCGGGTCGGGAAAAAGCACTCTCCTGAACCTCTTGGTAGGTTTTATCAAGCCCGAAAAAGGAGATATCAAGTTCAGGGATAGCTACCTTCCTGAGAGCAGCAAAGACCCCTTTGTTTCTGTATTTAAAAAACAAAGCGATCTTAAAAAGCTGTACGGCTTTGCCTCACAAAGCCCTAGTTTCTATCCCAGCTTGACAGTTCTCGAGAACCTTTTGTATTTCGGCGCCTTATACAATCTCTCTAAAGAGTCCGCGCTGTCTAATGCGGAGCAGCTGCTCGGCTTGATGGATCTTACTCACGCCCAGCATACTTTAGCGGCAAAACTATCGGGTGGTATGCAGCGGCGGTTGGATATCGCTTGTTCGTTGATCCATGATCCTAAAATTCTAATCCTGGACGAGCCCACGGCAGATCTGGATCCAATCTTAAGCAGCAGGATCTGGGAACTGCTGACGGTGATTAACCAGCGAGGCACGACTGTTATCGTTGCTAGCCATGAGCTGTCCCATATTGAAAGTGCCTGCACGCGGATAGCGATCATCAAAGACGCCAGGATCGCAGCTTTGGGAAAACCATCTGAAATCAAGTTACATAATGCCTGCCATGAACAAATTTACCTGCGATCCTCTCCGGGTGATTATAAACACATTGTTGCGGAGCTGAAACGCTCAGGAGAAGTCGGTTCGGACATAAAACAGGTTGAGATCAAGGATAAAATGTTGGTGCTGCACACAAAAAGAGCCGGTGAAGTGCTGCCTGCTCTGATCAGGGCAGTTAATGCTGTTGGTGAGAAACTGATAAATATAGAATCAGTAAAGCCGAGTCTTGATCATGTCTTTAAGAAGATAACTGAAGAACTAGAAGAGGGCGAAAAGAAAAGAAAACAGAAAAAAGGAAAGAAAAGAAAACGAAAATGAAATTATGGAACATTATTGTCAAGAACTTTAAGATCCTGCTCAGGACTAAATCATCAGCCTTTGTCGTAGTGGTAGGACCGCTGCTGCTTGTTGCCCTTATTGCTCTTGCTTTATCCAATGCGCAGGAGTACAGCCTAACAGTAGGGGTAATTGCAGCCGGAGAAGGCGAACTTACCGACCAATTCATTACCCAGCTGCATGACAGCGGCTATGCCATCTCTTATTATGGTGGTGTTGAGGAGTGCGAGAAGCAGATCCACATGGGAAATGCAAATATCTGCCTCAAGCTTCCGGAAAATTTTGTCCTTGAAAATGATAAGGTCAATACCATCGAGTTTTATGTAGACCAGTCACGGATGAATCTTGTTGAATCCATTATTTCCTCGCTCTCCTCAACTGTGGGCATCAAATCTGAGGAGATTACCTTATCACTCACTCAAGGCTTGGTAGATACTGTTGATCTCACCGCTGACCAGCTTGCCCAGGAGACAGCAGCATTGGGCGAGATCAAGGCAAAAGTCGATTCTGTCGAATCAAAAACAAAGGAAATCAAATCTAAAAGCGAAGAAAGCAGCTTAGGCGATGCAACAGCAGGGCTGTCTATAGCCAAGAATACTGTTAAATCAATAGATAACTCGACAGAAACGCTTAAGAATGAAACAGAGCAGTTGCTGGAGGATTTGGATGAGTATCTCGATAGTTCAGAAGATGCCTCTTCAGATCTGAAGAAAAGCTATGTCAGCCTCAAGACTGTATCAAAGAATGAGACTTATAACATTAACAATGCCACCACTGCCCTGCAAGGCGTGCTGGATGACGTTAACAAAAAAATAAGCTCAACAAGTGAGAATATCGCTGTCATTACCGATAATGCTAATAGTGTTCAAGGAGAAGTCGGCAGCATCGAATTAAAAATAAGCGAAGTGGAAGGAAGCATCCAGGCTACTAAGGACAAGATTGACAGCTTAAAAATCACCTCAGCTGCCAGTATCGTCAGCCCCGTGGAGGTTTCTGTAAATCCGATCCTCTCTTCCACAAACAGGTCGATCTTCATGTTTCCTTATTTCCTGACTTTGATCATTCTTTTTGTAGGAATCATGCTTGCCAGCACTTTGGTAGTGATGGAGAAAAAATCACGGGCCTTCTTCAAGACCTTTACTGCACCTACCAGCGGCATGCACCATCTCTTAGGAGGATACCTGACCAACATTACCATCCTCTTTTCGCAGCTGGCGGTAATCCTGACTGCCGCACTCTATTATCTCAAGATTGCGCTATTGGAAAACATTATTGTCACTGTCGTCATTTTATTCTTAAGCGTCAGTTTCTTCGTGCTTCTTGGAACATTGATAGGGCATCTGTTCAAAAGCCAGGAAGGGACGACTATCGCTTCGATTTCGGTCGGCAGTTTATTCCTGTTTTTATCAAACGTGATCCTGCCAGTAGAGAGTTTCCCTAAGATCATCAGGACTGTCATTTCCTCTACACCTTATATGCTCAGCGCAGAACTGATTAAGGAATCTGTTTTATTTAATGTTGGCTTCAGCGGATTGAGCAAGAGCCTAGCCTTGCTGGGTGCCTATGTGCTTGTTACCGCGCTGTTAGTAGTTGTGTTCCAAAAGCTCTCTTCCACCTGGTTCTTTGAAGGCTCAGCAAATAGGAATGTCCTGCGAAAGCCCCATGTTACGAAAGACAACTGCTTCCGCCTGCAGGACGGGACGCTGATCAAGAATAAGGAGGAGCTGCTGCGGGCCCTCAAGAAAATCAGTGAAGAAGATTTTGGCATTTATGTGAACAAGGGCGGCAACGAAATTGCCCTCTGGCTCAAGGATGCCTTTAGGGATGTGAAGCTGGCACGTAGAATGAAGAAAGCAGCAACAAGAGAAGAGATGATCGGTCTTCTCTCCAACAGCCAGTCATTGCAGGAAGCGGTGCGGGAACAGCAAGTTAAGCAAACCTCTACTCAGTCAGTAGCAGTTGAAACTAGATCCTGGAAACTTCCTCGGCTGCACATCCAATGGGACACCAGCAAGCCCGATACGCAGGAGGAATCGTCTGTGCAGGAAGACGTCCAAATACCATCAGTACAGTCCCAGCAGACAAGCATGGCTGACTCTGAGAAGAAAACTACGAAAAGAAAAAAGAGCTTGCTGCGGCAAAAAGCGCGGCGAAACAGAAGGAGGAGTTCAGAAGTAGCATCACCGAGCTCCAGCACCTCAGATCCTCAACTATAGAAAATCTGGAAAATAAATGATCTTTGACCCAGATTTTCTAATAAGCAAGTCTGGTCGCTAAATTTCATTCAATGAACAATTTGATTGTTCCTTAACTAACCAGACTTGCTATAAACCAATCTAGTTAGAATCAATCAAGTTAAATAGAATTTAATGAATGATATATCCTGTATTTTTCTGCAGCAATTCCAAGGCCAGCCTTAGCTTAAACCCGTTTTCTGCATAGATGGTATAAAGAAGGTCTCCTTTTCTGACATGCTCGCCGATCTTTCTGGAGATGTAGAGCCCTGAACCCTTATCTTTCGGAGCCCCGGCGATTCTTGCCAGCTTGGCGATGACATCATTATCGATTTCAACAATCTTTCCTGATCTTTGACTATGCACTTGGTGGTGATTCTTTCCCAATTCTGGCATTTTTTGCTTTCCCTGAGCTTTAATGATCTCATTCATCTTATGCAGCGCTTTACCGCTTTCTAAAATTTCCTGCGCCACCTGCAGCCCTTGGCCTTTCTCGCATTCACAGACTAGTTCCAGCAATTGTCCTGCCAGCATCAATGACTTTTCCCGTAAGTCTTGCGGAGCTGCAGGATCATTGCGCAACACGGCCATCACATCTTTCGCTTCCAATAATGGGCCGATACCGTTGCCGATAGGATGGGAGCCGTCGGTAATGACTACCTTGACATTCATGTTTAATTTTTTGCCGATCAGCTGAAACATTTTTTTAAGGTGATTTGCTTCTTTCAGATTCCGCGCTTTTACATGTTTTCCCATGGGGATGTCTATCAGCACATGATTGGCGCTTACGGAATGTTTCTTAGCCATGACGGATGCCAATAACTGGCCTTCTGCATCGATGGAAAGAGGATGTTCAACTTCGATGATTTTGTCATCGGCAGGAGCGAGATTGATAGAGCCGCCGTGGGCAATGCATGCTCCTGTTTTATGCACAACATGTTTAATCTTTGCTTCCGACATCTCCACTCTAGCCAGGCATTCCATCGTATCGGCAGTTCCTGCAGGTGAAGTAATTGCCCGCGAGCTAGTTTTTGGAATCGTGTACCCTGCGGCAGCAACGATCGGCACAACGATCATCGTCGTCCTGTTTCCCGGAACTCCTCCGATACAGTGCTTGTCGATCGTAATTCCAGGGAATTTTAGCGTCTTACCTGTTTTGACCATCGCCTTCGTCAAACCGATAACTTCTTTCAGGCTTAATCCCTGCGTAAAGGACGCGGCCACGAAATAGGTTTTCTCAATATCGGTCAGCCGATCGTGTGTAATATCATCTGTAATATGGTATAATTCCTTAGCATTGAGTTCTTTTCCCAATAATTTATCACGGATGTGCTTAACAGATTCCGGCTTGCCGGTGAAGCCCAGCTTGACGATCATGCCATCCTTGACATGCAGCTTATCAAGAACTTCTTCAAACAAGCCAATCCTTCCCGGCGGGACGGCTTTCTTGCTTTCAGAGATGTCTAAGACGCAGGTGATGAAGCGGTGGTTATGCTTGACCAGGATGCGGTCGCCGGAGTGCAGATCAAGCTTCTGGGAATCACTTTGGTTAAGGATTGCCACCAATGCGCCGCCGGTAGCAATATCCATATCCTTAACCTTATACTTCATATTGGAATTGTTCTTATGCTTCACGGTAATGCCTCTTTTTTGCAGGGAGAAAGAAATAGTTTGATTTTATATAGTTTTAGGTTAGGACAGAGCCAAACATTTAGAAAAACATATTAAACGGGAGAAAATTCATTATATTGTAGATGGAGCAAATAAAGCGGATCAAGTGGCGGAAAAATTTGTTGATTGAATCGTAAGAGAGGCTGTTGAGTAAAGCTTTATCATATGAAAAAACTAAAATACATCCAATATGAATAAATACAAATTTACAGCAATGAAAGAGAATTACGAAGATTACTCTAGCGGGAGAGTAATATATGGGGTGCCCAAGGCAACAAATTTTCCTGTTCGTCTGGCTAGTGAAATCTTTCAGAGATGTAGCGAGTATTTGACAAAAAAAGGAAAATATTCACCATACATTGTTTATGATCCTCTTTGTGGTGCAGGGTATACTCTTACAGTGCTTGGTTTTCTTCACGGATCAAGTATAAGAACTTTTTTTGCTTCTGATTCAGATAAAAAAGCACTTGAATTTGCTAGCAAAAATCTAGCTCTCTTAAATACTGAAGGTATTAACAATCGCATACATGAACTGGAGAAATTCATTCAAGATTATAATAAAATTTCACACAAAGAAGCACTAGAAAGTGCTTATCGGCTCAAATCAAAGGTTATATCTTTATCTATTAAGACTAAAATATTTCAATTTAACATTCTTGTTGATACTAACCTCCCAAAACCAGTTTCTGGAATAGATTTGGTTATAGCTGATGTTCCGTATGGGAAGTTAACCCAGTGGGATGATCTAAAAGAAGAAAGCAATCCTATTAAAATCTGTTTGGATAAAATAAAAAGTAGGCTTAGTCCTGTTGCAATAGTAGCTATCATCCTTAATAAGAAGCAGGAGATTTTACATGAAGGCTATTCATGCATAAAGAAATTTAAGATTGGGAAAAGAAAGATTATTTTATTAGAGCCTAAATTTTAATCTACTAAACTCCTTCACTTCAACTTCCTCAAAAACTCTTCCACTTTCCTAACATCGTCTTTAGTTCCTAGATCCAGCCAATAGTCCCTCAATCTGATGACTTTCACTTTCCGTTGTTTGGCTAAGATGGTTACTGCATCAGTAAGCTCAATCTCTCCCCGCGGCGAGACTGTGACTTTCTCCAGCGCAGAAAATATTTCTGGAGTAAATTTATACAGCCCGGGATTGATGAGATTGCTGACAAAGTCTTTGGGCTTTTCTTTGATCTCCTGTAAAAAACCATTCTTTTCAACTAAGACACCGTAGTTTTCCGGATGCTCCACTTCGATGCCGCCGGTATAGTTAAACCCATCTGACAGCGGCATGGACTTCAAGTCTTGAGCGCTGATTAAATTATCACCATAGTAGATTAAAAAATTATCCTTGCCGGTAAATTTACGCGCTTGTAGCACTGCATCCCCGGTGCCGCGCAGCTCTTTTTGCTCGATCAGTGTTGCTTTGATCTTGTTCTGTTTAAGGAAGGCAGCGATCTTCTCTTTCAGATGCCCGACAACTATCGCTAACTCGGTATATCCTGCCTGGCGTACGTTTTCAATGACATATTGCAGGAATGGTTTGCCGTTGATGGGAATAAGGACTTTAGGCATTGTTTTTGTCAACGGGAGCATCCGCGTCCCTTTCCCTGCCGCTAAGATGACTGCTTTCATTGTAACTGCTCCACTATTTTTGGCAAGTCGCGCAATGTTTTTATTTTATAATCCGCCCCTTCTTCAGGATACTTCAGAGCCCTTCCCCATAATACTTGTACGGTTTTTATTCCTAGCTCCTTTGCCGGCAGCAAGTCGCTGTAAAACTTGTCCCCGACAACGATCGTATCCAAAGGCGTAGATTTGAATTCTTTCATGATCTCTTCATACTTCTGCCGTTTGTTATATTCTTCTGTTATAATAATCTTGCTGAAAATGCTTGTGTCTATTCCCGCTTTCTTCATTTTCTGATATTGCAGCTCTTTGCTTCCTTTTGAGACTAATACCAAGGTGTATTTTCGTTGCAACACTGACAGAACCTCCCGCGCCCCTTGCAGTAGTTTTACAGTGATATCTTCATGCAGAGGCTTATAAAATTCTGCCGCACCGATGACTGCAAAGGAGCTGTCAGCCTTGATGTTGCGGAGAAAAGTCCTGATGCTCTCTTCACCATTGGGAGATCGCGAATCAACTTCTGTGAGAAGATCTAATGCTTTATCAAACGATGGCACTTTCAGTCCAGCCTGAACCATCGCTTTGAGGGCATCCTTAAGCTTTACAGGAACAGTGCTGCCGGACGTGTCTATTAAGGTATCGTCAAGGTCAAAGATTATTAACAATATTCATCAACTCATGGGCTAATTTTTGGGAATCATGGCGAAGCAGGCTGCGCTTCAGTGTATCAACTTTCTGTGATTGAACAACCTCGCTGCTTAGCAGGTCAACCATGATCACTCTGGAATCATTTTTCAGATCGTTTACAACCGGATCCCCTTCCTGTTCATACAGCTGGATCAATTCTTCCGGGACTTTGCTGTTGTTGACAACGACAAAATCAAAAATGTCCCTGCCGATGAAGCGTTTCAGCTCCCGCAAGTAATCGCTTACTTTAAACTGGCTGGTCTGCCCGCGTTTATTCACCAGATTGACCACCAATGCTTTTTTCGCTCCTGTCTCGCGCAGAGATTTACTTACGCCGTCAACCAGAAGATTAGGGATAAGTGAAGTATACAAATCGCCGGGGCTGAGAATCACTAAATCAGCGGTCATGATCTGATCTATAGCTCTGGAATTGGCTTCTGGAAAGGGTTCGAGGTAAATACTCTTAAAGCCTTTATCAATCTCTGCTGAAACATCAATCTCGTGCTCACCTTCCAGCACTTTGTTGTTGTGGAGGATCATCTTCAGGTGAACTTTATTAGTCGTAACCGGGATGACTTTTCCTTTAATGGCCATAATCCTGCCCATCTCTTCCACAGCGCGGTCAAAACTTCCTGTAACCTTTTCCAGCGCAGACAGCAATAAGTTTCCAAAACTATGCCCTTCCAGGCCGCCGGTTTCAAAACGATAATTCATCAGGCTCCTCATTAACCTGCTGGAATCGGAGAGAGCAACTAAACATTGCCGTACATCTCCCGGGGGCAAGACGCCTAATTCATCCCTAAGGATTCCGGTGCTGCCTCCATCATCAGCCATGGAAACGATGGCGCTTAAATCCAGATTATGCTTTTTAAGCCCGGAAAGGACCGTAAAATTGCCCGTGCCGCCGCCGATAACCACAACCTTTTTCATCTGCAAAACTGAAGAGAAGGTGTTTTTAAAGATTGTGGAAGAGCGGGGTCTTTTGGTGTTGGAAAACAACATAATTCTCTCTCACTAAGACGCATACCCTATAATACAAATTCTCTCTCACTAAGACGCATACCCTATAATACATATACCAAACTATTATATAGCTAAACATATTTCCAATTATCATTCAGATGTGGGGATCTGAAGACAAAGAGGTGGTGTAGATGATAGATAAATTAGCAGTTATATTACTGGTAAGTGTATTGTTGCTTTTTTCTGCCGTTGCGGAACATGAAACAAATCAATCTCTTAATAGCTCTGTTCCAGAATCTGCCACCCTCGCCGAAGAGGCTAATCCTCTTATATCAATCCTGCCGGCTGCGGATCCTGTTGAACAGACAGCCGACAGCACTCCTATCTCCATACTGCCAGTGGAAGAGATAATTCCTGAAGAAGTGCCTGTCGAAGAAATTCCCGCAGCTGAACCTGTTGTTGAAACTCCTGCCGAAAGCACGCCAGCCGAAGAGCCTGTTTCTGAAACAGTTACTCCAGACTCCCTTACTGGGGGAACGCCTGTTCCAATAGTTCAGAAGATCAAAACATTCCTTTCGGTCGTACTTGATAAAATAAAAGTGTTCATCGGGCAAATGGTTAAGATACGGGCTTTATTAGTAGATGAAAATCAAAATCCTGTCCCGCACCAATCCATTGATTTTTATCTTGGCGCTCAGAAGATCGGTTCCGAGATAACCAATGATAAAGGGGAAGCGGCAGTATTCTGGGATTCCTCGCCAACATCTGCTGGAGTATATACAGTCAAGGCTGATTATCCTGGAAATGATCAATATGAAGGCAGTTCCGCCGGCGCGGAGGTTACTGTTGAAGAACCGCCGAAGGCTGAGGAAGAGATTGTTCTTACTCCATTAGCTGTGCAGGCTCAGAGTTCTGTTACTCCTCTTCAAACATGCACGCCCATCACCTATGAAGGATTGGAAAGCGTGTACGGAACTTGTACAAGGCTTACTGAGCCAGTTGTCTGTAGTGATGCGCCATCTAATACCAGCTGCAATACTCCAGCTCAGGAAACGTATCAATGCATTACCGGAACGCAGAAAGTGCAAAAAACCAGGGATGAGTGCGACACCTTTGGCTATATGCTGGATAATGGCGTGAAGAGCGTCAAACTTACAACTGAAGACTATTCTTGTTCCACAACCGAGCAAGGAGGAGTTGTTACTGTACTTTGCGACAGCAAGCTTGACGGCAATGGCAATGGTGTATGTTCATCAGGGGAAAGCTGCCAGAAATTTGTCCTGGAAGGAGAGAGTTTTGTCAAGTATGAGAAGAACTCTGAAGATGACTTTACCGCAGGTGATGACAGTTACTTCTTAGCTAGATCATCTGCGGAGGTGATAAAATGAGACGGACAATCTTATTTTTAGGACTATTGATATTACTCAGCAGCTTTGGCTGGGGAACTTTGTCTGACAGCCTTCTTTCCTGTTACTCTCTTAACTCTGCTGACAGGAACGCAACGCATTATTACACCAGTACAGGAACGAATGACGTTCAAATGATTAATTCCCCCCTTCTGGATCAGAACTGCAAGATCGGTCAATGCGCTGGTTTCAATGATGCCACTACTGACTACCTCAGATCCATGGATGATGCTGGCGTGTCAGGTTCTTCTGCCAGGACTGTTTGTTTCTGGGCTTATCTGAATGAAAGCGGCAATAACCATTATACCGGGGTCAGTCTCGGAACTGAATCTGTCGGTAGCGCGTTTCATACCTACGTGAAATCCACCGCCAGCGCTACGAGCGGGCTATACATTGTCGGTTATTCTAATGATCACGATTCAGGGTCATCCCCTCTTGTCAATGACTGGCAGTTTATCTGCACTTCATTTGATGGAGCTAGCGGTGCTAATATCCGCACGACCATCAACGGAACTGCTACTCCCACATACAAGACCGCCCGTTCTCTGAATACGGGCGTTAATAAATTTTATATCGGTGCGACGGGAATACCCAGCTCGCCTTTCAGCGGCTATCTTGATGAGATTGCTTTGTGGAGCAGGAATTTGACAGAAGCGGAAATAACCGAGCTGTACAATTCAGGTACAGGAAGGGATTGCGGCTATATCACTGGCGGTGGAGGAGCAGGATCAATCCCAGCTTTCAGCGCTATCAACTGCACTGTCAGCAATCCTCCTGCCGGCGACAGTGTTGCTCCATACACTACGTCAGACACCACGCCTACATTTGCTTTAAATACTGATGTAAATGCCAATTGTCGCATCGGGGATGAGAATCAGAACTATACTACTCTAGGTGCAACAAGGGATTGTGCCGGCGGGCAGGCATCAACAACCCATACCTGTACCTTAACAACGCAGGATGAACTTGTCGCTTCAACAGATGCTGTCTATGTGAGCTGCGCTTCCACTTCAAACGATGACTTGACAAACACCACGGAACTTATCATGGACATCACCAGCTTAGCTGGAACGGTTGAAGATGCAATAGATCTAGGCATACAGACCAGTACAATCTGGCCGGGAGCAACAATTTACACCAACCAGAAAGTCTACATGAGAAATCTGAACAATAACCAGCTGGTCGCAACCGTTGACAAAGTTGCTGTCTATGGCAATCAGAGATGGATCATCAACAATGCCCTTGACGGGGCTTCCCTGCTGGGATTGTTTAACATCACGCCAGCCGTCTATACGCTGGATGTGTACAATGTCTCGTCAACAGAGATGACCAGCAAGGTTTCGGCATTGATAAATTCCACCAAAAGCTAGGTACTGGGATGGGAAAGATAGCGCTGTTATTTTTTGTATTTGTAGTTCTTCTTCCTCTCAGCTACGCTGCTGACGATGGATTTAAACCATACTTGCATAAAGCCTCTGTCCCTGAACATCCTGATGTGAAGTTGTTCGGGCAGTATAAGACTAATCTCTTTCCTGGAGCAGCAACGTATTCCTATCCGATAGAAGTGCCTAAAGGCACTACTGGGTTGCAGCCTTCAATAGTCTTGTCGTATAACAGCCAGGCGGTCAATGGTCGGCCGGGAGTTGCGGGAGCAGGATGGTCATTGCCTGCCAACCAGATTTACAGGGAGGTTAATAATACTCTCGGCGATATTTCCGATGATGAGTTTAAGCTGGTTCTAGACGGCAATTTGTATGAGCTGCGCTATGCCCCTTCTGATGGTTACTGGCATACGGAAGTAGAGTATTATTTCAAAGTGCAGAATTTGTCTGCCGCGCCGAATGAACAGGGCGTGTATTGGCAGGTTACGAAGAAGGACGGCATGAAGTACCGGTTTGGATATAACACTGACTCTGAGCTGGCTTCTAACACGGGACAGAATTTTTCCACCAAATGGAGCCTGGATCTGGTAGAAGACCTTTTTGGCAATCAGATCAGCTATAGTTATCTGGAAAATCCAACTGCTCAGGATAATAGCTCCATGTATTTGAGTTCTGTCGTCTATAACCAACGCGAGGTAAGGTTTAGTTATGAAAATTCTGTCCGCCCGGACAGGAGGAGGGTGTATGAGAATGGCAATGAGGTTGAGGAGAGCAGAAGGCTGACGGATATTTCTGTGTTTGCTGGTAATGTGCTAGTGCGAAGGTATCATCTCGATTATAGTACTTTAAATCCAGCATTAAGTTCGATTTCCGAGATTACTGATTATGGCGCTGACAATACCTCCATCTGGTACAATGTTTCGTTTGAATATTATGCTTCTACACCTGGGTATGAAAAAGATATGTCATTGTGGGTTCCTCCGGTGATTTTTTCTGATAATGCCCATGAGGATTATGGCGTGCGTTTTGTTGATTTCAACAATGACGGCTTTTCTGATCTGGTGCAGGCGAGGCAAGCAAGCTTAGTAAAGGTAGTCTGGCTCAACAATAAAACCGGCAACTGGACTGAAGACCCTTCATGGACTCTTCCGGTATATATTGTAAATCCAAGTGGCGAGGACCTGGGTGTCAGGTTTGTTGACGTTAACAGGGACGGCTTTCAGGACTTGATCAAGTCTGCTGGCGGGGCAAGGACAGTGTATCTCAATAATGGCACTGGTTTTGCCAATGCCACTGATTACAGCAGTTCTGACTGGGTTTTTCCCTACGACATTGTTAATAACCCTCTCTCTGACATGGGGGTGCGCTTAGTTGATGTTGACGGCGACGGCTTTGTGGACATCATCAAAGGGCGTGGAAGCGAACCCAGAGCTGTGTATCTCAATAATGGCCATGGATGGGAGGTGTCTTCATCATGGAATACCACCTTTGATTTTGTGAATGCTAATCATGTTGATCTTGGCCTGCGCGAGGCTGATGTAAATGGCGATGGTATGGTGGATATTTTAGAAGGCTCTGAATCCAGAGCTGTCAGGAAAGCCTGGCTCAATAATGGCTCAAGCTGGGTTGAGAACAGCATCTGGGCTCCTCCCGTGTATTTCACTAACGGCGCGGATGCTGACAAGGGAGCAAGGTTTGCCGATCTTAACGGCGACGGCTTGGTTGACCTTGTTGTTGATTTTACCAATACCAGTGAAACAACAAGGGATGCCTGGATTAACACTGGAAGAGGATGGAGTTCTGATTCTTCTTGGCAAAGCCCGGAAGCGTTTACTTCGTCTGGCTTTAATGTTGGCCGCCGTTTGGCGGATGTGAATGGCGATGGCTTTGTAGATGTAGTTGTTGCTCATGAAGACGATGCCACTAAATATACGTGGGTGAAGAATTCAACCATCCCGTATCTGCTGCGGGCGATCATCAATGAGTATGGCGGCAGGACGACGCTGAATTATACGACCTCTACTTCTTTTAATAATTCTGAAGATGGTTTGTCTGACCTGGGGTTTAATATTTTTGTTGTTGGTAATGTTACGTCTCATAATAATGTTTCTGGAGATTTAGGAGTTAATAGCTCGTTTGCGTATAATTATTCTTTTGGAAAATATAATTATGATAATTTTGAGTTCAGAGGTTTTGGCAGGACGGAAGAGATACAAGATAATTCTGTGGTCAAGCATTACTTCTATCAAGACGATCCTCGTCGTGGTAAGGAGTACAAGACGGAAGTGTTTTCCTTGAATGGATCGCTCTTTTCTGTTGATCTGAAAGAATTTAACCATACCCAGGATAATGGGATCTTTAACGTTACGTTGAGGTTTAGTTCTTTGTATCTGTATGATGGCGCTGGTAATCCTAAAGTTACCAATAAGACGTTTGTCTATGATAGTTCTGGGAATGTGCTGTTTGTGACTGATTTTGGGGAGGCAAATGTTTCCGGTGATGAGCGGTTCTATAATTATACCTATAGTAAAGATACTGACGACTGGATCTTGGATCGAGTGGCTACTTCAACTGTGATTGATTCCAATGGAGATGAAATTAAGAAGACCTTGTTTTATTATGATGATCTCGGCTTGAATGCAGTAGGCAGTAAAGGGGCATTGAGCAAGAAAGAAGACTGGAACAATAACGGGAATAATAGTTATAGCTATTTTGAGTATGATGGTTTTGGGAATGTTGTTAAAAGTACAGATTCGGTAGGAAATTCGGTCAGTTATAATTACGATTCCACCTATACCTACCCTGTTTCTGTTGTCAATGCTCTGGGACATGTTAGTGTGTATAATTACGATCTGGGAACTGGTAATCTGTTGTTTGAAGAGAAGAATGGGATCAGGAAAAACTTTGAATATGATACCTTTGGCAGGATTGTGAAAGAGATCATGCCCTTAGATAGTTCTACTTTGCCAACCAAATCTTATTCGTATTCATTTGATGGCGTTGCTCCTGAAGCGATTACAATTTCGTTAAAGACAACATCCAATAAAACCAATAATGTTCGTTATTATTATGATGGTTTTGCAAATCTGATTCAGTTGAAAACAGATGTAGAGAATGGCCAGCAGATTGTCAAGAATATCTTGTATGACGGCTTGGGAAGGGTTAAGCAGGAGCAGAATCCGTATTTCGCGGTGTTTAATAATAATTTGAGCGACGTTTCAGCCGGTGAGAATTATACTTTTTACAGCTATGATGCGTTAGATCGTGTTGTAGGCGTTTTGAATCCTGATGGCACTGCCAAGAATATAACATTTGACCGCTGGAACATTTCTGATACTGATGAAAATGGGAATGAACACATCTATGAGATCGATGCGCATGACCGGATCGTGAAAGTGCATGAATTGTTTTACGATTCTATTATTTTTAAAAATGAAACGTTTGTTACTTCGTATTCCTATGACGGCAATGATAATTTAGTGAAGATTGTAGACAACGAAGGCAACGAATTCAAGTTCACGTACGATAGTTTGTCACGTAAGACCAAGATGGATGATCCTGATTTGGGAATGTGGACGTATTCTTATGATCAGAATGGGAATTTGGTGTTACAGAATGATTCACGCACGGAAGAAATCAGGTTATCGTACGATGGGTTGAATAGAGTTCTGACTAAAAATTCAACGGATGTGAATATTGTCTTTGGCTATGATAAAGATTATCAAGGAACGTTGAGTAATATTAGCAAAGGTGATCCTAACATTACCTATCAGTATGATGACCGATTACGCGTCATTAAAGAGATTCATACTTCCGGCGGCTCGGCTGTTGAATTCAGTTATATTTACGATTCACAAGATAGGGTAATCTCCAAAGAAGGATTCACAAATATTGATTTCCTCTTCAACAAACAAGGAAAGGTTACACAGATTCCCGGCTTTATTACTGCATCCAGTTTTAATCCCTTCGGCTCTATTACCAACCGAACCTACGCAAACAATTTAATCCAGAAATTTGAATATGCCAATGCCACCAACAGAATAACCAGCATAGAAATACCCAATGTTCAGAATTTAACCTATACCTATGATCAAGTTGGGAATATCTTATTGATCAATGACATCGTTAACAGCCGATTACACAACTTAACCTACGATTCATTAGACCGACTAAAATCAGCTAAAGTCGGACCTGACCGGTTTGTGTACAGCTATGATTCCTTGGGCAGAATCTTGAAGATCGTCAAAAACAACGAAAGCAAGAAATTCGTCTACAACAGCACTCACGCCCATGCACCTTCAAAAGTCATTACCGGCTCATCTGGTGTTGACGTCTATCACATTACGGAATTAAACTCAGGCACAAAAAACAGAACCTTTGAATTTTTCCTGGAGAATGATAAAAATACATCAACCTCAGGCGTAAACTGGTCAATAGATTTCGGCTCTGAGCAAGCCGCTTCCTCATTACCCTTCTCTCTGAACAGCAACGTCATGGTGATTGTGCAAAACAATTACACCGACGGAGGAGACCACGGTTTTACGGTGACTGCACAATCACCCAACGTAACTGACAAAGAAGTCAATGCCATCAAATTCGGCGTACGTGCAAATCAACTCAACTTATTGCTGCGGAACGCTTCTCAGAGCCTCTTTGAATTTGAAGTCAAGAACGACTTGACTGAGCAAGTGCGGGATGTTTCCTGGAACTGTTCAGAAGGCTTGCTGAGCATATACAAATTCAACTTAACCGGCAATCAATCATTATATGACTACATGCACGTCAATTTCACTTCACCTGGCAAGAAAAACTTTACCTGTACTGCTTCTTCCGTAGATGGAACGGAAAGCAAGAGCATCGAGCTGGACATTAAAGGCCTGGAAGTCGAGAACTACGACGTTTTGAAACAAAATGGTTCAAAACAGATCATCTCCTTCAATGCCAAAAACTACTATTGGAATCTAAATCCGAATATCAGCGTCGATACCGGCGAGGAAGTCTTTTCCAAAAACGTTACTTTAGACAAGGATGCCTTTGTGATGGTCTTCAGTGAAGTCAATTATAACAGCGATGGCAGCAGGAAATCTTATGCCATTACCTTGGATGGCGGAGCAAATGCCACAACTAATTACGCCAGCACTTTCGCATTGGAAGGAGCAACGATAGAGAATTATACCAGAACTTCAACCGGAACAGTGCAAAATTATGTGTTCTATATCAAAAACAACTGGTTTGCAGGAGATGTGACCTGGACGTTAAATGATCCGGTGACCACAAATACCACTTCCATGGCCCATAACGAAACGGTACGATTTTCCATATCGCATAATTACACCACACAAGGACCAAAGCATATTCTGCTGACCGCTCAGGTTAGTACGTTCATTGATACCGTTACGGATTATTTTGACGTCAAGCCTTTACAAGTTTCTGAGTTGAATACGCTGTCTGAATCACAAGCCAGTACAATTAATGAGTTAGTGGTTAAAAATAATTTGAATCACACCTTGTTTTTCAACTGGCAATTCCAGACCGGGCAGGAGAATTTGACATCTACGTTGTTGAATTCAACGAATGGAACAACATTGATTTACATTGCAACTAACTATTCGGCTGCTGGAGTATTCCGAACAACTGCGATAGTGAATTCAAGTTCATACAATGACAATCAGACAGGGGTGGTAGTGACATGATGACGAGAGTAGAACTAAGGGAGTGGCTGTACGAGCACCCTCGCAGCCACTCTTTTTCATAAAAAATGAATAAATCAAAACTAAACGGAATTGCACTTTTCATGGCTGTACTAATCATCATGCTGCCAGTCTGTGTTGCTGATGAATTGCAATTGACCTACGATGCGAATGGAAATTTGTTGTCAGGAGATGGGTATACCAGAACCTATAATTCTTTGAATCAGCTAACGAGAATAGAAAATTCAACAGGAAGTTTGCTGGAAACATTTGTGTACCATCCAACGGAAGAGAGAATCTATAAAAAAATAGTGTACGATTCTGCCGGCGCGGTGAAGGAGACAATTACCTATTTCACTGCTGATTTTGTAAGAATTTCTAACAGTTCTGGCACATTTGACAGCACGTATGTCATGCATGAAGGGCAGAAGGTTGCTGAATTGAAATCAGATGGAAGTAAATTATTTATGCATGATGATCATTTGGGAAGTACTGGAGCGATTACTGATGGTTCTGGCTTGGTTGTCGAGCAGACAACATATTCACCGTTTGGTGAAATCGTAAGTGGTGGGGAGTTGTCAAGGTTTGATTATGAAGGGAAGGAGTTTGATTCGGTCGTGGGCGATTATGATTTTCATTTTAGGAAGTATTGTGTTAAGTTTGGAATTTTCTGTCAGCCGGACACGTTGATACAGAATGTGTATGATCCCCAATCTTTAAATCGTTATATGTTTGAGAGAGGGAATCCGTATGGGAGGATTGATCCTACGGGACATATTGCACCACTTGTAGCAGTTGGAATTGGAGCAGGTATAGGTGCTGCAATAGGACTTGCTACTTACTTTGTTACTCATAGAGAGTCTGGGTATACGGCAAGAGGAATACTATCTTATGGTCTTGGTGGTCTTGCGGCAGGAGCTGTTGGAACGGCCATACTTCTTACTGCTGGAACAGGTTTTGTATCTGGTGCAATAAGTGGTTCTGTCGCTTCTGGAATATCACAGGTTTCAATGAATATTGGAGATCGCAATCAATTAAGCGATAATTTAGCGGAATCACTTATTTTAGGGGGGATAACTGGCGGTCTTTTCGACGAGGTACTCCCATCGGCAAGAACATGGTTAATTAAGAACCCTGCTAGTTTCTTCACTACGAAGACAGGTCGTTTATTCATAAAGAATAGAGGTATAGAAGAATCGGCAAACTTTATTGTTAATTTGATTAATCAACAAGCTGATAATACTAAGGAAACTTCTGAATCAAGTCGTAGAAGTTCAACAGATAGAAGGCACGTATTTGGAGGAGGCGGAAATTCCAAAGCACTTTCTAGCCTTGCCAAAATGTCGTCTAAGGCGGGAGCAGGCCAAACAGCAGGAGATGTGATTAGAAGATGGAGAGCAAGCCGATCTTAAATAGTTAAAATTATAAAGACTAAATAATTAACACTTTAACATGAAAAAAGTCTGGAAGGATCAATATATCTTAGGATGGTTTCTTCTGTCCATTGTTTTAGGAATTATATCAATAATCCTATATAAACAGTTTTCAGAGCCAGGTTCTTCTTTTAATGGAATTAAGAGTTTATTGCTTTCTCTTTTAATTATTGGTGTGATAGTCTTATGGTTTAGTAAAACTGCTTTTAAGATAAAAAGGGGTTATACAGGAGCGTTATTTATGCTTGTAATATTACTGGGGATATTACTATTACCTCAATTAACTGCTCTAAGATTTATGGAAGCCGTATTTCCTATAATCTCTATTCTCTTCTTTTTAATTATTTTATATGTATTTCTTAGATCAAAATTGAGTTATGTTACTGAACAAGGAATAAGAATTGGTAATATATACCGAAATAGTGAAAGGGATTTATTCCTAAAACAAAAATCTTCCTTATTTTTCTGGAAGGATATTAATAAAATAAACATTGTTCGCCGTGAAGTTAGAGGGAAAGGGATGTCTTTATTACGTAACTTCTTGGTTCTTAAATTAAAGAAAAAAGGAGACTTAGAGTGTTTTATTAATGATAAGGATGGTTTCATTAAATCTTTAAAGAAGCTTGGGAAGTATAACTTATTTGTTGAATCCTTGGATGATAAAAAAAGAAAAGAAGAAAAATAATGATAGATGTAAACTTCAATAAAGAGAGATGGATTATATTAATAGTAGCAGCAGCAATTGTCGGGATTTTCTTTGGTGCTATTGGGGGGGGTATTACTGGCGCTATAGTCTATTTGGTGTTTTACTTAAAGGATAAGAAGAAAATTAAAAAGAAACCAAAAACGAAGTAGCTTGTGGTACGTAAAGTTCTCCTTCTCAGAAAGGGACTTTTCCTCATCACCCTCGTAGTTTTACTCCCCGTTTGTTTTGCTGATGAACTGCAACTAACATACGATGCTAATGGTAATTTATTGTCAGGAGATGGATTCACAAGAACGTATAATTCTTTGAATCAGCTAACGAGAATAGAAAATTCAACAGGAAGTTTGCTGGAAACATTTGTCTATCATCCCACGGAAGAAAGAATCTATAAAAAAATAGTGTACGATTCTGCCGGCGCGGTGAAGGAGACAATTACATATTTCACTGCTGATTTTGTAAGAATTTCTAACAGTTCTGGCACGTTTGATTCAACGTATGTCATGCACGAAGGGCAGAAGGTTGCAGAAGTAAAATATGATGGTGCTAAACAGTTCATGCATGACGATCATTTGGGAAGTACTGGAGCGATCACGGATAGTTCTGGTTTAGTTGTAGAACAAACAACGTATTCACCGTTTGGTGAAATCGTAAGTGGTGGGGAAGTTAGCAGGTATGATTATGAAGGGAAGGAGTTTGATTCTGTCGTTGGTGATTATGATTTTCATTTTAGGAAGTATTGTGTTAAGTTTGGAATTTTCTGTCAGCCCGATACGTTGATTCAGAATGTCTATGATCCCCAAAGTTTGAATAGGTATATGTTTGAAAGAGGGAATCCGTATAAGTATGTGGATGAGGATGGGCATTTACCAATTGTTCCAGTTATAATTGGTGCAGCTGCATTAATAGGGGGAGTTGCTAATGTAATAAACTACTATTCAACCCATGAAGATACATCTTTCTCGGGTGCAGCTACTTATTTTGGAACTGGAGCACTTGCTGGGGGGGCAGCAGCAGTAGGGGCGATTGGTAGTGTAGGAGCTAGTTTAGCCATAGGTGCTGCATTTTTAGGGGGAGCAACAGGAAAGTTACTAGAGGATGTTTATGATGATGTCTCTCTTAAGGATGATATTGGTGGAATACTCGGCGCTGGAGCTTTGAACGCCGGCGCTTCATATCTTGGAGGAAAATTGTTTCCTACAAAACAACTGAATAAGAACATTGCATCGATGCGTAGTTTGTTTTCATTGCCAACAACGAAAAGCGGACAAAACTTTCTGTCCAGAACATCGGCAAACACAGCCTTATCTTATGGACTTTTATCGTTATCCCTCCAATCTAACCAGAAGAGCCCCGAATATAAAGGCTTTACAAAAAGTGAGAGTAGAAAAATTGCAAGCGGTGGTTCAGTAAGGAGAGGTTCAACCACTTACACGACCGTGCAAATGGGCAGTAAAACACAAGGAGTAAAAATAACGAAGGTGAGATAAAGCGCGAATCTTAAAAAGTAATACTCCGAAATTAATATAAACCTGTAAAGATTAACAATCAAAAATGAAACTTTGGAAAGATAGATGGCGCTGGTATGCTTACTTAATACTCCTATTATTTTTTTCATCGGTCGTTTTAATATCGGTCTTTTTAGTTCTACCAATTTTAATAGATTGGGATTCGTTCTTAATGACTTCAATATCAAACAAGCTTTCCTTTGTTGCTTTAGTATTAATCTCTCTTTTTTGTGTTGTTTCTGTACTTACTCATAAATTATCATACTTCACAAAAGACGGAATTCATATTGGAAATGTAAGAAGAGATGACCACCTAGATAACCTAAAATTTAAGCTACGAAAATTTGTCTCATGGAATAATATTAAAAAATTGAAGGTCATTAAAAAGAAGTGTAAACGCTCCTACGGAATTATGGATTTTGTTTCTACGTTACAAGTTATCCCTAGGAAAGGAAAAGTTTTGGAGTGTTACATCAATGACATTTCTGGTTTCTCTAAAGCACTGAAATCTGCCGGTAAATCTTTTCTGCTAGCTTCAGACAGCTATATCGGTCCCTCTACAACAGATATACCTCTAAAGGACTGGTTTCATTCTAAATATTGGTGGATTCTAGTTAGGGTAATTATTGGAGCGTTGGTCATCGCAGGAGTATGGCTCACTTTAAGATTAATTTTTAAGGTATAGTTCTTCATATCTGTATGATGGCGCTGGCGATCCGAAGATAACCAATAAGACCTTTATCTATGATTCGTCGGGTAATGTCTTGTTTGTGACTGATTTTGGCAATGTCAATGTTTCCGGAGATGAACGGTTCTATAATTATACCTATAGTAAAGATACTGACGACTGGATTCTGGATCGAGTGGCTACTTCTACGGTGATTGATTCCAATGGCGATGAAGTGAAGAAGACCTTGTTTTATTACGACGATCTTGGATTGAATGCAGTAGGTAGTAAAGGAGCATTGAGCAAGAAAGAAGACTGGAACAATGACGGGAATAATAGTTATAGCTATTTTGAGTATGATGGTTTTGGCAATGTTGTTAAAAGCACCGATTCGGTAGGAAATTCTGTCAGTTATAATTACGATTCCACCTATACCTATCCTGTTTCTGTAGTCAATGCTCTGGGACATTTGACGACTTACTCCTATGATCTGGGTACAGGTAATTTGCTGTATGAAGAGAAGAACGGGATCAGGAACAGCTTTGAATACGATACTTTTGGCAGGATTGTGAAAGAGATTAAGCCATTGGATAGTTCAACCTTGCCTACTACAGAATATTCCTATAGTTTTGATGGTTCTGCACCTGAAATAATTACCATCAGTTTGAAAACAAC